>VMHT01001911.1_pt1 | contig 29914 bp, 23 predicted proteins | sample 4693611 | NCBI WGS metagenome assembly VMHT01 (sample SAMN12280063, study PRJNA550983) | marine metagenome | isolation source: seawater sampled from same location over 5 years 0.02-0.2 micron viral filtrate | place: USA: collected off the coast of southern California halfway between the port... ... | reverse complement strand
TCGGTTACGGACTGCCGGACTTCGCAGAGGAACTCAACTACGGAGTCGATCTATCAACCATCTGAGGGTGGTATCAGATTGATGGGGTGAAGGTGCCCCATCAACCATTAAATCCGTATACCCTTAACAAGTTTTGAGCCTCGCAGATTTCGATAGCCCCTTGTAAAGCTTCATCCAATTGGTGCCGTACGGGGCCAGATGAATGTTGCTGGACAAACTCTCTCTCTGCTTCAATAACTTTTAGTTGGGCCTGATGATCTGCATTTTTAAATGGCCTGAATTTTCCGCATCCATAACAACTAACAGTAGGATGAAACTCACAGCTGGTTTGCTTTAAACATTTCCCAAGATTTGCAATTGAGCTCGTCCGAATCAGCCTACCTCCGACGGAACTGTCGTTTTCGTCAATAAGGAACCCTTTCCATCGCATGACGGCATTTTCTAGCACTATTGAAGAGTCAAATGTGTCGTCAATAAAATCAATCAAATCTCTATTGTAACGAAAGTAATGTTGAACCGAGTTAGTGGAACCGTGATCTAGGGCAATAGCGAGCTCTTCTGGTGTTTTCCCCTCCAGAACCATACGAGTACCCAAGGTATACCTGAACCGGTAACATGAAATTCTCAGTAGCGTGGGGTCGCCGTTATCATCCTTTACATGTCTTGAAAATATGTTTAATCGCTTGCCTAATGAAATGAATTTATGAGTTAACGCATTCGAATTTTTATGCCATGCATATTCTGTTAACTTATCATCTACAATTAACTCCTTGTCGACTTGCTCTCTTTTAAACAGGGGACGAGGAAGTGGGGTGCCTTTAGGATGAGTTAGTGACCTAACGGCATCCTGCTTGATTAGTTCACCAATCTCATTTGCCAGATCATCTGATAACTCCCGAAGCACGAAGTTATTTTGATTTCGGCGAAGCTGGGATACTTTCCCTTTTACGCGAGGGATATTGATATACCAACCCAGCTTAGAGGCGTCATAATAAATATCTGATTCTCGCAACAGCGCGAGTTGAATAGGGCGTAAACCAAACTGCATTGCCAACTTTATCATAACCCGTTCATGGATATTTACGTCATCATTTTGCAATGCCTGCGTGATTTCTCCTATTTCTGATCGTGTAAAAGGCCCGTATTCATGATCCAGCAGAGATACACGCGCCTTCTGGCCATGATTTTTAATTTTTGTTTCAGCGAGCTTAAACACAAGGGTTTCGTCAAAACCCCAATAGCAGTTTTCAATAGCGTAATTAGCGAATGCCCGAATAGACAACCAGACACTTTGATTTTGTTTGTTTTCTAATATCAGCCTGGATAATTGGGAGGCGATCTCCTTAGCAAACACTGCCTCATTAAGTAGCGCTTCATCAGAAAGCGAAATATGTTGAAGCACAGGAAGTCCGTAGGCATAGTGCATTATCATGGATGGACTGCGTGTTATTGCTGTGTCGAGCCAGCACTGTATCGCTATATAGCTCAGATAGTCGTATTTTGAATATTTGTCGCTTAGCCTGAAATTCGCAGTTCGACTGCCTAAATTGATTAAGCGTATTGAACTCTTTAACCGTCCGTCTGAATTGCGAATCGTGACCTTCTGACCAAAAAAAGTCTCTATCTCGTAGGGAAGTGGTTCGTAATCATGATTTAGGCGTTTTGCTTCCGCGTATAAGTATTCATAACAATCTACGCTCTGATTTGCTAGATAAACTGTGTTTGCATGCGCCATCCACAGGCCCCTTTTTAGTATCTTTTTCGGCTAAATATTCGTTTATTTTTCTCATTAGATGAGCGTTAGTGTAGCGCTTAGGCATCGAGCTTGTGCTAGTCCATCCTCCCCAAGTCGTAAGTGTATCTTGCATGTCGCCAGCTTTAATCATAGGAGAGTTGCTGTTTGCATATTTATTGTCAACCGACTCTCGCAATTCATTCATTCTTGCCACTCGAAAACGATGGGGCGTAATAACATCAGCTAATCCCTTGGTCTTATTAAAGATTGTTTCGACCACATACTCAAGGCCTGAAGTTGTCATTGCACCGCCGTCGTGTTCACTCACAAAAAGATAACCTGTCAATTGTCCCCTGTAAGGCTTGCGAAGCTTTGGCCGGTGATCTTCAATATATTCTACGATTAAATCACGTAATCCAGGACTGATAGGGAGTTCGCGATTTCGTGTTTTATGAGATGCTCCATCTCGACGATGCCGTTTTAAGTTGTTTCCCGCGGCGGACTGTTGAATAACGACCGTGGCATTATGAGTTAATTTTAAGTCCAGGTCGTTATTCCTTAGCAAAACCAACTCAGAAGCCCTACAGCCAAGTTCAATTAGAAGCAATATGAGGCATGCATTTCTAATTTGAAGGCTCGTACGGAAGGGGTTTACCTCGTTTTTGAGGTCGTCGCTTGAGGGGCGGATCACAAGCTTGATTATTTCAATTTCCGCTGGTGAAAGGGGGGGAATCTGGCGAGTTTGGTTTTCTACATCGCAAGTTGAATATTTCTTCTTCTTGAGTAGAGCGTCCAGCTTATCTACTCTCTTCTGATGAATATCTGCCATTTCAATATTCTCTACACGGGCTATATAACGTGAGTAGTGAAATCTTAAAAAGGATCGAATGGAGTCCAACCTGCGATTAAACGTGGAGGGAGCGATCAAAATATGGTCTTCAATGTTATGGTTAAAGTTGAGTAACAGAAAACTTGTGAGTTGATTTACTTGCCTTGAAGACAATGTTTTTAACCGTGCAGCATCAGAAAAGAAATCGCTATACTCAGTGCTTACGAACTCATAAAACACGCAAAGATCGCGTGCTCTAGCTTCTACCGTATTGAACTTCCCGGAAAGCCATAAATCCCATATCCATAACGCTGAGCTAGGCTCGGGAATGCTAAAATTATTCTTATCGATCAGTAATGGTAGCCTCTGATCGTTGTACTGTGGGTGAGGTATGCTTAGAACTGAATAACGCATCGAAATGTTACACTTTAAACTAAGAAAAGATATTCAAGTATAGTGAGCAAAAAAGGGGCGTCAAGCGCCCCTTTCTAAGTTATTGATTTATTTAGTGTAACGGAAAGTTATCCACAATAATGTTACACTTTATAAAACACAGCTATCATATTTTACACGCACCGCCGGCACAATCATCATCTTCCTCAACAACCGTGGCCTGAGCCAGCGGTGTTTGTTGCTGAGTTTTGACTTCCACTGAACTGGTGTCTGAGGCGCCATCACGAGTATTGTGATAATACAGCGTTTTCACACCCAGTTTATAAGCGGTAAGCAAATCTTTTAGCAACAGCTTCATCGGCACCTTGCCATTTGCATGACGGCTCGGATCGTAATTGGTATTGGCCGAAATCGTCTGGTCGATAAATTTTTGCATTATACCTACCAGTTGCAGATAACCATCGTTAGAAGGAATATCCCACAGCAGCTCATACTTTTCTTTCAGAGTGTCGTACTCCGGAACCACCTGTTTCAACACGCCGTCTTTGCTGGACTTAATGCTGATATGGCCCCGTGGCGGTTCGATACCATTAGTGGCATTAGAAATCTGTGACGAGGTTTCAGACGGCATCAGTGCCGACAGGGTAGAGTTGCGTAACCCGTGCGCCTTAATGTCTTCACGAAGGGTATCCCAGTCACATTGCAGCGGCTCACTACATACCGAGTCCAGATCCTTTTTATAAGAATCGATGGGCATAATGCCTTGTGAATAGGTGGTTTCGTGGAACTTAGGACATGCACCTTTTTCTTTAGCCAGATTGTTGGAAGCCTTTAGCAGGTGATACTGCATCGCTTCAAAGGTACGGTGCACCAGGCCATTGGCGCTGTGATCAGAGTAACGCACATTATTTTTAGCCAGGAAGTAGGCAAAGTTGATTACCCCTACACCCAGGGTACGACGGTTCATGGTGGCATTGTACGCTGCCGGTACCGGGTAATCCTGATAATCCAGCAAGCTATCCAGAGCCCGTACCGCCAAATCTGACAATTCTTCAAATTCGTCCACCGACTCAATCGCACCTAAGTTAAAGGCCGACAAGGTACACAGCGCGATTTCGCCTTCTTCATCATTCACATGCTGTAAAGGTTTGGTAGGCAGAGCAATCTCCAGACACAGATTACTTTGACGAACCGGCGCTACTGAGGGGTCGAACGGGCTGTGGGTGTTGCAGTGATCCACATTCTGCAGATAAATACGACCCGTAGAGGCCCGCTCCTGCATAAACAGGCTGAACAACTCCATCGCCTTAATGCGTTTTTTACGAATGCTGTCGTCGTTTTCGTATTTTACGTACAACTCTTCAAATTTTGCCTGGTCGGCAAAAAACGCATCGTACATACCAGGACAATCTGACGGGCTGAATAAGGTAATGTAGTCATCTTTCATCATACGCTGATACATTAGCTTGTTAAATTGCACACCATAATCTAAATGACGAACACGGTTTTCTTCTACGCCCCGATTATTCTTAAGCACCAGTAAGGATTCAACTTCAAGGTGCCACAACGGATAGAACAACGTAGCTGCGCCACCGCGAACACCACCTTGTGAACAGCTTTTTACAGCGGTCTGGAAGTATTTGTAAAAAGGGATACAGCCGGTATGAAACGCTTCGCCGCCACGAATGGGGCTTCCCAGCGCGCGAATCCGGCCTGCATTAACACCGATACCAGCTCGCTGACTGACATACTTCACAATTGCCGACGAAGTGGCATTGATTGAATCCAGGCTATCGCCAGTTTCGATCAATACACACGAGCTGAATTGACGAGTAGGCGTACGCACCCCAGACATAATCGGGGTAGGCAGCGACAGCTTGAACGTAGACGCGGCATTGTAAAAACGACGAATATAGCTCAGGCGGGTTTCTTTGGGGTAGTTGCCAAACAAACAGGCGGCCACCAGAATATACAAAAACTGGGCGCTTTCATAAATGTCGCCGGTTACCCGGTTTTGTACCAGATATTTGCCTTCAAGTTGCTTAACCGCGGCATAGCTGAAATTCATATCCCGCCAGTGATCGATATACGAGTCCATCTCGGCAAACTCTTCAGGCGTAAAATCTTCCAGCAAATGGGCATCGTATTTCTGGGCATCAACCATTTTAACCACATGATCATACAACGCCGGGGGCTCAAACTGGCCATACGCTTTCTTACGTAGATGGAAGACGGCTAACCGGGCTGCCAGATACTGATAGTCAGGCGCATCGGTAGAAATTAGATCGGCCGCTGATTTGATCAATGTTTCGTGGATTTCACCGGTCTTGATACCGTCATAGAACTGAATCTGCGCTTTAATCTCTACCTGAGACACAGAAACATTGTTAAGTCCTTCTGCTGCCCAGGTAATAACTTTATGAATTTTTTCAAGATCGATGGGCTCTTTTTCACCGTTGCGTTTGGTGACAAGTAAATCGTTGTTCATGGTAACTGGCCGTTTGTCTGTTAGCGCTTGTCGCGTGGGCTGTGCCCGATTGTATTTTTAGTCGTAGTCGGCTACGTATTGCCGCTGGCAAATAGCCCCATTAACCTAACCCTGGCATGCGTAAAATCTCGTAGATGAAAATATCAACACGAGTACGCCAGGGGTTAAATGGATAGGCACAAGATAGTGAGGTTTACGGTGTAATGCAACCGAATATACAGGCCGGATCCGCCCATAAGGATTGTCAAGTTTTTAATGTTAGTGGTGACTAACCTAAAACGGATTTGCAATCGCTATATATCCAGAATGCAAGCCTTTTTAGCCTAAGATAAAATTTAAAAATTTTTACCCGATAAAAAAGCAGCTGCTGAAAATTTGTGGATATGTAGTGTTCAAAAATTAACAGCAGCACTAGATGTAGTGTTAAGCAGGTTTGATACTGTGCAACATGTAGTTGACATCCAGGTTCTGATCCGAGGTATAAAAACTCTGGGTAATCGGATTCATATGCAGACCCGTAGCGTGTCGGGTAAGCAGATTAGCGTCACCCATCATGTTCATCAGTTCAGACGGTTTAATAAAGCGCTGATATTGGTGTGTGCCCTTGGGCACCAGCCCCAGCATATATTCCGCTGCGACTATGCCCAGCAAATACGCTTTGGGGTTGCGATTCAGGGTCGAAAAGAACACCGCGCCGCCCGGTTTTACCAGTTTGGAACAGGCTTCTACAATAGAGGCGGGGTCGGGGACATGTTCCAGCATTTCCATACAGGTGACCACATCAAACTGGCCGGCATGTTGTTCGGCGTAGGCTTCAGCCGTAATGCATTCATAGTCAACGTTAATCCCGGACTCCAGGCCATGCAGGCGCGCCACTTCTAAAGAAGGCTCGGCCATATCAATGCCGGTTACCTTACCTCCCATACGCGCCATGGCTTCGGCCAGAATACCGCCGCCACAGCCTATATCGAGTACTTTTTTATCAAACAGCCCATCGGCATGCTGGGCAATAAAGTCCAGCCGCAGCGGGTTAATGGCGTGCAGCGGTTTAAACTCACCTTCGGTATCCCACCAACGTGAGGCTAGATCGCCAAACTTGGATATCTCCTGTTGATCCACATTTGTCATGATCTGTGTCCAGTATCCTAATGTCAAAACCCTAACATAGCGCAAAACCAGTCTGTTTGGCACGTATTAGCGAACAGGTAGGGGTGTATATGGATGAAAAATAGACGCTTGAGACCTTCTATGACATTTGCTGTGATTAACCGCTACATTATTTGGCCGGTCGGTGATACACTCGTCGATTGATTTATTACCCCAATAATAAGAATGTGTGGAGCCAGCCAACTGGCGGTTTCAGGACTTTTATCTCCGCATGCGCACACTAAACCAAGTTAAGGGAAAAAGCAGTTTATGACTGATAACGCTAAAGAAATTCTCCCCGTTAACATAGAGGAAGAATTAAAGAATTCTTATCTCGACTATGCGATGAGCGTTATTGTTGGCCGGGCGTTACCTGATGTACGTGACGGCCTGAAGCCGGTGCACCGTCGGGTGTTGTTCGCGATGAACGAATTGAAGAACGACTTCAATAAGCCGTATAAAAAATCCGCCCGGGTAGTGGGCGATGTTATCGGTAAGTACCACCCTCATGGCGATTCTGCGGTATACGACACCATTGTACGTATGGCTCAGCCTTTTTCACTTCGCTATATGCTGGTAGACGGTCAGGGTAACTTTGGTTCTGTTGACGGTGATTCGGCGGCCGCTATGCGTTATACCGAAGTTCGTATGGCAAAAATTGCCCACGAGCTGCTGGCAGATCTGGATAAACAAACCGTTGATTTTGTACCTAACTACGATGGTACCGAATACATTCCTGAAGTATTACCCACCAAAGTACCTAATTTGCTGGTTAATGGTTCTTCAGGCATCGCCGTAGGTATGGCGACCAACATTCCGCCCCACAACCTGACTGAAGTCATCAATGGCTGTGTGGCCCTGATTGAAGATCCGGATATTTCCATTGATGGTCTGATGGAGCATATCCCCGGACCGGACTTCCCGACCGCGGCGATGATCAGCGGACGCAAAGGGATTGAAGATGCGTATCGTACCGGCCGTGGCAAAATCTATTTGCGTGCGAAAGCCGAAATTGAAACCGAGAACAATGGTAAAGAAACCATTGTGGTTAACGAAATTCCTTACCAGGTAAACAAAGCCCGTCTGATTGAAAAGATTGCGGACCTGGTTAAAGAAAAGCGTATTGAAGGTATTTCGGCCCTGCGGGATGAGTCTGATAAAGACGGTATGCGCATCGTTATTGAAGTTAAGCGTAACGAGTCTGCCGAAGTTCTGCTAAACCACTTATATGCCAACACCCAGTTACAAACGGTATTTGGGATTAATATGGTGGCGCTGGATAACAACCAGCCAAAAGTGTTCAACCTTAAAGAAGTGCTGGAATGCTTTATTCTGCACCGTCGTGAGGTGGTCACCCGCCGTACCGTATTTGAACTGCGTAAAGCCCGCGATCGTGCTCACATTCTTGAAGGTCTCGCCATCGCGCTGGCTAATATCGACCCAGTTATTGAGCTTATTAAAGCATCTAATAGCCCCGCGGACGCCAAAAAATCATTGGTTGGCCAGGGCTGGGAACTGGGCGATGTCTCACAGATGCTGGAACGTGCCGGCAACGATGCAGCCCGCCCGGAATGGCTGGCGCCTGAATTCGGCATTCGCGATAACAAATATTATCTGACCGAACAGCAGGCCCAGGCGATCCTGGACTTACGTTTGCACAAACTGACCGGTCTGGAACATGAAAAGATTCTGGCTGAGTACAAAGAGCTTCTCGAGCAGATCGCCGAGCTGATGTATATTCTGGAAAGCCCTGAGCGTTTGATGGAAGTGATTCGTGAAGAGCTGGAAAAAGTGCGTGATGAGTTTGGTGATGTACGCCGTACTGAAATCACCGCCGCCACCCACGATATTGATATTGAAGATTTGATTGAACGTGAAGAAGTGGTGGTGACGCTATCGCGCGAAGGCTATGTAAAATATCAGAAGCTGTCAGACTACGAGGCCCAGCGCCGCGGTGGTAAAGGCAAATCAGCCACGAAGATGAAAAATGAAGACATCATCGAACGTCTGCTGGTGGCCAATACCCATGATCATATTTTATGCTTCTCGACCCGTGGCCGTTTGTACTGGCTGAAAGTGTATCAGTTGCCATTTGCCAGTCGTAATGCCCGTGGCCGCCCCATTGTGAATATACTGCCACTGGAGCCAAACGAACGTATTACGGCAATCTTGCCCATCAAAGAATTTGAAGAAGGCAAATTTGTACTGATGGCCACCGCCAATGGTACGGTTAAGAAAACTGACCTGAGCCTGTATTCGCGCCCACGTTCAAGCGGCATTATTGCGGTAAACCTGAACGAAGGTGATGAACTGATTGGGGTGTCAATTACCCATGGTGATGACGACATCATGTTGTTCTCTGATGAAGGTAAGGTAGTACGCTTCAACGAAAAACTACGTGATTCTGAAACCGGCGAGGTCAAGCGCGATCCGGAAACCGGTGAAGAATTACTAGCGCTGCGGCCAATGGGGCGGACCGCCACCGGGGTTCGTGGTATTCGCTTACAGGAAGGTCAGCGGGTGGTGTCTTTGATTGTACCACGGGGCGAGGGCGCCATTCTGACGGCCACCGAAAATGGCTTTGGTAAGCGTACGCCGCTGCAGGATTATCCGGCTAAGAGTCGGGCCACGCAGGGCGTAGTCTCTATCAAGGTATCCGAGCGTAACGGTAAGGTAGTTGGCGCGGTACAGGTAGATGATACTGATGAAATCATGCTTATCAGTAATCAGGGCACCCTGGTTCGTACCCGGGTTGATGAGGTATCAGTGGTGAGCCGTAATACTCAGGGCGTGCGCCTGATTCGTACTGCTGATGATGAGTCAGTGGTGGGGCTACAGCGTATTGAAGAAGTCGAAGATGAGATCATGCTTGATGAAAACGGCGAGCCCGTTATCGAGATCTCTGAAAGCGATGCTGCTGAGTCGGTCACTACCCCTGAAAACAACGATGACTCCGGACAGCCCGCGTCCGAAGAATAATCAGTGATGCCGGCTTGCCGGCACCTTGGTTGTAGTAATCAGCAAGCGGCTTCGGGCCGCTTGTTTTGTTTCCAGATGAGAAAAACGTTTATGTCCAATGTATATAATTTCAGTGCTGGTCCGGCAAAGTTACCGGAGCCGGTGATGCAGCAGGCCCGCGAGCAATTTGTAGACTGGAATGCCAGTGGTACCTCAGTAATGGAGGTAAGTCATCGGGGCGCTGACTTTATCCAGGTAGCCGAGCAGGCTGAACAGGACCTGCGAGAGTTACTGGCGATCCCGGGGGATTACAAGGTGTTATTTATGCACGGGGGCGGCCGGGGACAGTTTGCGGCTGTACCGTTAAATCTGTCGAGCCAAGAACAAACATCTTTGCATCTGGTATCCGGCTCCTGGTCAAAAGGGGCGGTGGCCGAAGCCGCTAAGTACAATCAGGCCCGGGTTATCGGTGAAGCCGGCTCGAAAGATGGCCTGGCTCACATGGCGCCCCCGACTGCTGATGCTATCGATAAGGATGCTGCCTATTTGCATTTTTGTCCCAACGAAACGGTAGATGGTATCGCCTACGACTGGCTTCCGGAGTCAAACGGGGTGCCGTTGGTGGCCGATATGTCTTCTACTATTTTATCGCAGCCACTGGATATCAGCCGCTATGGAGTGTTGTATGCCGGTGCCCAGAAAAATATTGGCCCGTCAGGTTTATCGGTAGTGATTGTCCACGAGTCATTACTGGGTAATGCTCAGTCGGTGACCCCTTCTATTTTTGACTATACGCTGGCCGCAAAACACGACTCTATGTACAACACCCCACCAACATTTTCGTGGTATCTGGCCGGACTGGTTTTTCAATGGTTAAAATCAATTGGGGGATTAACCGAAATGGCCCGGCGCAATGCGACCAAAGCCAGTACTCTATATAGTGCGATCGACACCTCAGACTTTTATCGCAACCAGATTCACCCGGAATGTCGCTCTAAAATGAATGTGCCCTTTCAATTGGCCGACTCAGCACTAGATAGCCGTTTTCTACAGGAAGCTGAAGCTCAGGGACTCAAGGCGCTCAAAGGACATCGCTCGGTAGGTGGCATGCGCGCCAGTATCTACAATGCAATGCCACTTGAAGGGGTTACTGCGCTGGTCAGCTTTATGGCCGAATTTGAACGTAAGTACGGATAGCAATATGCAACAATTAACATTACAGCCGGTGAGCCGGGTTCAGGGCGAGGTAAACGTGCCGGGCTCAAAAAGTTTATCCAACCGGGCGTTATTACTGGCGGCGCTGGCCGAAGGTGAAACCCGGCTCACCAATGTGCTGGATAGCGATGATATCCGGCATATGCTAAAAGCATTATCGTCCCTGGGGGTGGAGTACACCTTAACGGACAATAACACCACCTGCACGGTCACCGGCCTGGGCGGGGCGTTTGCTCATGACCATCCGCTGGAGCTTTTTCTGGGAAATGCCGGCACAGCCATGCGCCCCTTATGTGCAGCACTGGCAGCCAGCCAGGTGTCGGTGAGCCTGACCGGTGAGCCACGTATGGAAGAGCGGCCCATTGGCGATCTTGTAGACAGTCTGCAACAGGCTGGCGCCCAGATAGATTATCAAAAGAATACCAGCTATCCGCCGCTGACTATCAAAGGACAAAGCCTGAAGGGTGGTGATATTACGGTAGATGGCAGTGTATCCAGCCAGTTTCTGACCGCCTTGCTGATGGCAGCGCCTTTATTTGAGCAGACCACCAATATTCATATTAACGGCGAACTGGTCTCCAAACCCTACATTGATATTACGCTTAATACCATGGCGCAGTTCGGGGTAGCGGTGACCAACAATAACTATCGTTGCTTTACCATTGAGGCCGGCCAGCGCTATGTGTCTCCCGGAAAGTTTTTGGTGGAAGGAGACGCCTCCTCTGCCTCATACTTTTTGGCTGCAGGCGCCATTAAAGGGGGTACGGTGAAAGTGACCGGAATCGGTAAAGACAGTATTCAGGGAGATATCCGCTTTGCCGAGATACTGGAACAGATGGGGGCTAAGATTAGCTGGCATAGTGACTATATTGAAGTGACCGGCGCCCCGTTGTCTGGAATTTCCATGGATATGAATCATATTCCGGATGCGGCCATGACCATCGCCACCACGGCGTTATTCGCTAAGGGGCCCACGACCATCAGCAATATTTATAACTGGCGGGTAAAAGAAACCGATCGTTTGCACGCGATGGCCACTGAACTTAAAAAACTGGGGGCGCAGGTAGACGAAGGGCAGGATTATATTACCGTAACCCCACCAGAAAATTTGTCCCATGTGGCTATCGATACCTATAACGATCACCGTATTGCGATGTGTTTTTCGTTAGTTGCATTGAGCGCGACGCCGGTCACAATTAATGATCCGGGCTGTACAGCAAAAACATTTCCTGATTATTTCGAAAGATTCGCTACACTTTGCAGTAATTAATCATTATGAATGAAATGTGCTGTATTTATAACCAGGTGTTCGTATTCGCCGGGCAGGCCATTGCACAACCGCCCGGAGTGCGTATAATTGCGCCCGATTTTTTAACCTTTTGTTAATAACTGGAGCAGGTATGCATCCGATTCCCGTAGTCACGGTTGACGGCCCCAGCGGCGCTGGCAAGGGGACGCTTAGTAGTCTTCTTGCAAAGAAGCTAGGATGGCACTTTCTGGACAGTGGCGCGATTTACCGCGTGCTGGCCGTGGCCACATTGCATCATGATCTTCCGGTTGATGATGAAGAGTCTATTGTGCCGCTGGCCACCGGACTTGATGTCAGTTTTGAAACCGACGATGACGTTATACGCATAATATTAGAAGGCGAAGATGTCACTGATGATATCCGTACTGAGCAGGTGGGGGCAGTAGCATCTAAAGTTGCCGCGCTGCCCCGGGTGCGCGAAGCATTGTTACGTCGTCAGCGTGCCTTTCAACATGAACCCGGCCTGGTGGCCGACGGCCGCGACATGGGCACCGTCGTGTTCCCCGGCGCCACCGTTAAGCTGTTTCTTACGGCCAGTGCAGAAGCACGGGCACAACGTCGTTATGAGCAGTTGAAAGCCAAGGGGATGGATGTTAACATTGCGCGCCTTTTAACCGATATCAAAGCACGGGATGAGCGCGATACCAATCGTAGCGTTGCCCCATTGATACCGGCTGAAGATGCGGAAGTGATCGATTCGACGGACTTGGATATTGACCAAGTCTTTGAAAAAGCAATGGAAGTTATCTCCTCTCGCCTCAACGATGTGTGAGCCGTATAGCCCCATCGCAGTTAGCCGTAACAGGATGTAACGGCATATGCTAATAACCCCACGTTAGCCGGATTGTAATGTGGATTTCAACTGTATTTATTAAAAAGACCTTATGACTGAAAATTTTGCACAACTTTTTGAAGAAAGCCTACAAGAACTTGAAACCCGTCCGGGTTCCATCGTAAAAGGTACTGTTGTTTCTATCGATAAAGATATCGTACTGGTAGACGCAGGCTTAAAATCAGAAAGTGCTATCCCAGCAGACCAATTTAAAAACGCTGAAGGCGAGCTAGAAATTGAAATTGGCGATACTGTTGATGTTGCACTTGATGCAGTAGAAGACGGCTTTGGTGAAACCATTCTTTCTCGTGAAAAAGCCAAGCGCCACGAAGCGTGGGTTGAGCTTGAAAAAGCTTACGACGACAAAGAAACTATCACCGGTGTTATCAACGGTAAAGTTAAAGGCGGTTTCACTGTTGAAGTTAACAGTGTACGTGCGTTCTTGCCAGGTTCACTGGTTGACGTTCGTCCGGTTCGTGATACTACCCACCTTGAAGGCAAAGAGCTTGAGTTTAAAGTAATCAAGCTGGATGCTAAGCGTAACAACGTAGTGGTATCTCGTCGTGCTGTTATCGAAGCTGAAAACAGTGCCGAGCGTGAGTCGTTGCTGGCTAACCTTGAAGAAGGTCATGAAATCAAAGGTATCGTTAAGAACCTGACTGACTACGGCGCGTTCGTAGATCTGGGCGGTGTTGACGGCCTGCTGCACATCACAGATATGGCTTGGAAGCGTGTTAAACACCCAAGCGAAATCGTGAATGTTGGCGATGAAATTAATGTGAAAGTTCTGAAGTTCGACAAAGAGAAGCAACGTGTATCTCTTGGTATGAAGCAGATGGGCAACGATCCATGGCAGGACATTTCACAACGTTACCCAGAAGGCACTAAGATTTCTGGCCAGGTAACTAACCTGACTGACTACGGCTGTTTCGTTGAAATCGAAGACGGTGTTGAAGGTCTGGTACACGTTTCTGAAATGGATTGGACTAACAAGAACATCCACCCGTCTAAGGTTGTTAACCTGGGTGACACTGTTGAAGTTATGGTTCTTGAAATTGACGAAGAACGTCGTCGTATTTCTCTGGGTCTTAAACAGTGTATCGATAACCCTTGGGAAACCTTTGCTAAGTCACACGAAAAAGGTGACAAGGTTACTGGTAAGATCAAGTCAATCACTGACTTTGGTATCTTCATCGGTCTTGATGGCGGCATCGACGGTCTGGTTCACTTGTCTGACATCAGCTGGAACAAGTCTGGCGAAGAAGCGGTACGTGACTATAAGAAGGGCGACGAGATCTCTGCAGTGGTACTGCAAGTCGACCCAGAGCGTGAGCGTATCTCTCTTGGCGTGAAGCAAATCGAAGAAGACCCGTTCAATAAGTATCTGACAGACAACAAGAAAGGTGCTATCGTTGTTGGTACAGTTACTGCTGTTGATGCCAAAGGCGTTACAGTGAACCTGGCTGAAGAAGTTGACGGCTACATCCGTGTTGCTGACCTTGCACGTGACCGTGTAGAAGATGCTTCAGAAGTTGTTAATGTTGGTGAATCAATCGAAGCGAAATTCATGGGCGTAGATCGTAAGAATCGCGCTGTTAACCTGTCTGTTAAAGCAAAAGACCAGGCTGACGAGAAAGACGCAATCGAAAAAGTTAACCAAACTGACGACGGTGGCTTCGGAAGCGCAATGGCAGAAGCATTTAAAGCTGCCAAAGGCGAATAATCCGGTAAAGTGCGCCAGATTGCGAAATCTGGCGTATACTTGATTTGCAGTAGCTGATTGGAATTTATTTTTGACAAAGAGGTTTCTATGACCAAGTCGGAACTGATTGAGCGCCTTGCAGATCAATATCGTCATCTTCCCGCAAAAGATTTAGAACTGGCGATTAAAGAACTGCTCGAGCAAATGGCGCAAACCCTTCAAAAAGGTGAGCGCATAGAGATTCGAGGATTTGGTAGCTTTTCTCTCCATTATCGGGCGCCAAGAACAGGACGTAACCCTAAAACCGGCGAAACGGTCGAGTTGGAAGGTAAATACGTTCCTCACTTTAAACCTGGTAAAGAATTGCGGGAGCGGGTTGACGCCTCTATCGCATAATTGCTTCAAAAAGCCGCAGTTTTTACTGCGGCTTTTTTATTATCTGTGCCCCTCAATTTTTCTGCTTCCTGCTTGTCTGCTGTTATTTATTAAATCCTCAACCTCACCTTTGTGTGGTTATTTCTGCTTTGGAAAGGGGATTAGTTGACCAGCAATTTTAAATAGTTATATATTAGTCGTTGCTAACAATAATTATAACGATGGCCATGGCAGGCGAAGAAGCAAAAACAATCAAACAGTATCAGGCGCTTATCAGAGCGTTGATTCCCTATGAGCAGGAAAATCGATTGCTGGAAGGACTAAATCGATTTTCAGGGCGCATTCCCGGTAATGTTCGTAAAACCATTAAAGATGAAGTTATCAGACTGACCTCGCTGACTGACGCGCCGGCAGATAACTCCGCTTTTGCTCAGTTTCCGGTGTTCAAGTTTAAACATTTTGGTATTGATATGCGCTTGGACAAGGTGGGTGCCAACATTCTTAAAACCGAATCCTCTTTGTACCAAAACCGCTACACCGTAGGCGTTTTTGAATCACTGACCAATTCTGACTTTTACCAGGCTCAGATTAAAAAAGAGCAATACCGCAAGATTGTCGACGCCTTTACCATAGAAACCCAATCTCAAAGCGACATTCAGTTTGGTCCGGATATCGCTATTGCGCCTAATTTTCCGGTGGCATGCCAGGAATTTGATAAAGGACGCAGTTGTACCGTGCCATCTTTGGGCCGTAACACCATGGTGGTTGAAACCAAACGACCTCCAAAAGCTCAGGTGGGTGAGCTTTATCAATTCGCCTTACCGGAAGTATTTCTGCAACACAAAGATACTACCGTGAGCTACCGGCTTGATAAGCTGGTTTTCAATAAAGATACCGATAAATACGAAAGTCACTTTTCCATTGATGCCAATGTCGATGACAAAACCCGGGCGCAGATTCAAAAATACATAGAAAATAACGCTTACCAACAGCCCCTGAAAAGAGAGCTGGAATTTGAGCGGGCCATGCAGGATTTAGAGCGGGACCGGATTGTTGCAAATAGCCCCTGGGTGGCAATACAGGTCAACAACGAACAAGGTACCCTGGTCCCCCGGTCAGCGCTGTTTACCAAAACTAATCAACAATACAATAACGGGTTTGCCGCCCTGGCGGCTTTTTCGGGAAAACACAATTTCGCCTCGCTTACAGATGAGTTGGGCACTTTCAACGAAGCGTTCTTGTTATGCGGCACGATTGAAACCCGGCGGGGCAAGATTAAAATTAACGCCACGCACCGCCAATTACTGGCGTCTAATTTATTTATTCCGATCATGTATCTGCTGACAAAGCGGGGCAATTTTCAGTGCTATCATTGTCGTTGGGTCGAGGCCGACAGTGATACAAAAACAATTGCTTATGCTACTCACGATATTGCTGTGAATCAGCATAATGAATTTAATAGCTGTTCCCATCTGTTGTTTTTTACTGAAATTAGTCATCGCATCGGGCCGTTAGGGTTACCCGAGGCGTGTCAGATGGGGCCGGTTCATCAGTCATTACAGGCAGACCCCAGCACCTGGGATATTCAGGTGGTAATGGATGAGACCATGGACCGGCGTCAGGAGGCCCGTTACGAGGTAGATAAAACCGCCAGTATCAAGCTGGGGTTATTGCGCTCTGTCAGCGCCCAGGTACTGGATGTGTCGTTAAAAGGGATTCGGGTGAGGTTATCGCAACCCGAGGACGGCCCGTTGCAGGGCATTTTGAAGATTACGGTAACCGATCTTAAAATCAAAAATGAAAGATATCAGGTGGTCCATTATTGTAAAAAACGTCATATTGCCCGTTTAAAGATTGTAGAAAAGGTCCCGGTTTCGTTTGCTCAGCTTATTGAAGAAAACCCGTCTTATTTCAGACCCAGAAATGCGGCCAGGATGGGCCGTAACCGCCATCGTTTTATCTGGGAAATGGCCGTAAGAGAGCACCCATCGGCCTCACTGCTGTGTGTGGCAAATCGATTTTTACTCGATCGTATTAAAACCTTGTATTTAAACGAAAGCTCCCAGGATCTTTACCCGTTTTCACAAGAAGCCAATATTGCGCCCTTACACGGTTTTTTTGCTGATCAGGGCCAGGACAAACCTAAATCAACACTGCTGCATAACTTACTTAAATCGCAGGTTACCCAGGCAACAGTGATTCATTGTCAGCGTAAAACCGACAACAAACTGGTGTATGTTGATTATGATGATTATCAGTATAAGCCCATCCGCCAACAAATGATCCGGCATTTGGGCGAAGAAAAAGTGGAGTTGTGTGCCACTCGTATTGAAGTACAGCGGTGTGCTGAAAACGCTTCGCCGTTGACCAGAAAACGTCTGGCGCTGCTTTCAAAAGTAGACAAAGGTTTGTATGAGCGTCTGCTGAATATGCAAAGCGCTTATACCCACGTTATTTATCTGACTAATGAGTCGGTATTACAGACCGCCATCACCACCGGACGGCTGCGACCTATTGCCCCTGCAACCGAAACCTCCGCTGATAAGCCGGGCGCGGATCCAGGCCCACGCCGTGGAGCCAAAAAGACGTCCTGATCCCTACATTGTTACGCTTTTTTACTAACATTTGATATCAACACCGCCCGCAATTTGCTATGCTCAATAGCACTTTAGGTAATCAAGGGTCAGGCGTTGAAAGGAATTTTTTCACTTTTAATTATTGTGGTTTTGCTGGTCTTAGCCTTTGCGGTTGGTTCACAAAACGAGTCGGTTATATCGGTAAATTATTTGATAGCGCAGGCCCAACTGCGAGTGTCAACACTAATTGCGGTGGCCCTGACAATAGGTGTAATAATTGGCTTTTTGATTATGCTTACCAGCTGGCTGAGTTTGCGTCTTCAGCTTACCACGACCCGCAGCCGTTTGAAGAAAGCACTAAAAGAACACTAACATGCTTGAGCTGCTGTTTCTCTTACTTCCTGTTGCTGCTGGTTACGGCTGGATTATGGGCCGTAATAGCGTGCGCCAGGCGCAGCGTGAACAATCCAGTATTCTTTCTAAGCACTACTTTCGTGGTTTAAACTTCTTACTGTCAGATCAACCCGATAAAGCGGTAGATACGCTTATCAAAATGATCAACCTGAACAGTGATACGGTTGAAACCCATATCGCTATGGGTAACTTCTTTCGCCACCGCGGCGAAATAGACCGGGCCATTCGGGTCCACCAGAATCTGGTCTCCCGCGAAGAAATTCAGCCTACCCAGCGAGAAAACGCCTTAAAAGAGCTGGGTATGGATTATGTTCAGGCCGGCTTTCTCGAACGAGCTGAAAATGCCTTTCTGCAGTTACTTAATAGTGACAAACACTATGTAGTGGCCCGCCAGCAACTGTTTAATATCTATCAGACCACCAAAGAATGGCACCGGGCCATAGAGCTGGCAGAGCGTATGGTGGATTGTCATGGTGACAACGATGATGTCAGCGAGCGGCTGGCCCATTTTTACTGCGAACAAGCGTTGCTGGAACAGCGCGCTGAAGAGCACAAACAGGCATTAGGGTTATTACAAAAAGCAGTTAATGCCGACGATCGGGCGGTTCGACCCTGGCTGATGCTCGGTGATATCGCCTTACAGCAACATCGTTACGACGACGCCATCGAATATCTGTTACAGGTCGCCGAGCGGGATATCAGTTGGTTTAGCGAAGCGGTACCTAAGTTAGAAGTGGTGGCCGAAGAAACCGGAGAATGGAGCCGGTTTGCTGATGAACTGGAAGCCCACTGGCAGGAGTGTGCCACGTCTTATCTGGCGATGGTTGATGTGCTGTTAAGGCAGGGAGAAATTGGTCCGGCAGCAGACTATCTGTTGGAACAGTTGCGCAAACGACCAACCATGAAGGGATTTAAAACCCTGATGGGGCTGTATATCGACCAGATACAAGATGAAACGTCGGCAGACAGTCTGCGATTGCTGAAAGAGCTGGTGGAAAATCAAATCGCCCAGCGACCAAAGTACCGTTGTGTCAGCTGTGGCTTTTCCGGGCGCAAACTTTACTGGTTGTGTCCCTCATGTAAAAAATGGAATGTTGTAAAACCCATTAAAGGTCTGGACGGAGAGTAACGTGCACACTGAAGATCCAAAAGTTATTGTGGCACTGGATTATGCCAGTAAAGAACAGGCGCTGGCCTTTGTAGAGCAACTTGATCCGGCCCATTGCCGGCTGAAAGTCGGCAAGGAAATGTTCACCTTGTTCGGCCCCGAATTTGTTCGTACGTTGGTTCAAAAGCAATTTGATGTTTTTCTGGATTTAAAATTTCATGATATCCCCAATACGGTAGCCAAAGCCTGCAAGGCCGCGGCAGAACTGGGGGTATGGATGGTGAACGTGCATGCCAGTGGTGGTCAGCCCATGATGGAAGCGGCTCGTCAGGCTATTGCCGACAGCGCGCACCCGCAAACCCGGCTTATTGCCGTAACGGTCCTGACCAGTATGGATCAAGAGCAGCTTGATCAGGTGGCAGGGGGCATTAGCACGAATGAACAGGTAAAGAAGCTGGCATTGTTGGCCCAGTCCGCCGGCCTGGATGGTGTGGTATGTTCTGCCCAGGAAGCCACTATGCTGCGTGGTTGTGTTGAGGAACGCTTTTTACTGGTCACGCCCGGCATCCGTCCGGCGGGGAGCGAGGCCGGAGATCAAAAGCGTATCATGACCCCAACGCAGGCAATGCAAAGCGGCGTGAGCTATCTGGTAATGGGTCGGCCTGTAACACAGGCGCAGGATCCTCTGCAGGTTCTGAAGGACGTCAATAAGAGCCTGTCGGTCTGAGGCTGTACCCTTTATAGCTACACCCTTATAACTAAAAAAGCCCTGACAGTTCAGGGCTTTTTGCTATATATTTACGTTGTTACCTGCAACAAATTAACCCTGCAGAGCTTCTTCTGCCGGAACATAGGTCAGGTTCAGCTCTTCACCCAAAGCATCGACAACCGCTTTGTAAGTCACTTTGCCTTCATGAGTATTCAGACCCGCACGCAGGTGCGCATCGTCCAGCATAGCTTTTACCGGGCCTTTATTGGCCAGAGCCAGACCAAACGGCAAGGTAGCATTGTTCAATGCCATGGTCGAGGTACGTGCCACACCGCCAGGCATATTGGCAACACAGTAGTGCACCACATGATCGATGGTATAAACCGGATCCTGGTGGGTGGTGGCTTTTGAGGTTTCAAAGCAGCCGCCCTGGTCAATGGCAACATCTACCAGCACGGAACCTGGCTTCATCGCCGCAATCTGTTCGCGGTTAAGCAACTTAGGTGCAGCGGCACCCGGAATTAATACAGCGCCTACGACTAAATCAGCATGAGAAGAATAGTGCTCAATCGCATCTACAGTAGAAAAGACGGTTTTAACCCGGCCGGCAAAAATATCATCCAGCTGACGCAGACGCGGTAACGAACGATCCAGAATAGTCACGTCGGCGCCCAGGCCTAATGCCATTTTGGCTGCGTTGGTTCCCACTACACCGCCGCCGATAACCAGAACCTTGCCTGGCGCTACGCCCGGCACACCACCTAATAAGGTGCCTGAACCGCCCTGGGCCTTTTGCAGATAATGCGCACCGGCTTGTACTGACATACGGCCGGCTACTTCGCTCATAGGTGCAAGCAGGGGCAAACCACCGTGGCTATCGGTGACAGTTTCATAGGCGATACAGGTAGCGCCGGATTCAACCAGCAGGCGAGTCTGCTCAGGGTCGGGGGCAAGATGCAAATAGGTATACAGGGTCTGGCCCTTACGGAGCATTTTGCATTCATTTGGCTGAGGCTCTTTCACCTTCACAATCATCTCTGCTTCGGCAAAGACCTGTTCGGCAGAGTCTGCAATAGTTGCGCCCGCCGCTTTGTACATCTCGTCAGTAAACCCAATTGCATCGCCGGCAATGGTTTCTACCAGTACCTGATGGCCATGGGTAACAAATTCTTTTACCGCAGCAGGGGTCAGTCCTACCCGGTATTCATGATTTTTAATTTCCTTCGGTACACCTATCAGCATAGCTAGCCTCATAATTATCGGTTTATGTGGGCGCAGTATACTGGGAATAAAAGCGAAGTATGTGCTGAAAACCTCGCTCCGACAGTGTATTATTCTGTATATATTGGAATTAGCGGGATTTGCTGTGCTGGTAAAAACACCAAAAGATCTTGATCGTATTGACCGCAATATCCTGACCGTTTTACAGCGCGATGGGCGCATCTCTAACGTAGAGTTGGCAAAGGCTGTGGGCCTTAGTGCCAGCCCTTGTCTTGAGCGGGTTCGCCGACTGGAAACACAGGGCTACATTACCGGTTACCATGCCACGGTCGACCCCAACAAACTAGGGGCAGCGATGCTGGTTTTTGTGGAGATCACCTTAAGCAAAACATCAGTAGATATCTTCGCCGAATTTTCTGCGGCGGTGCAGCAGCATGAAGATATTCAGGAATGTCATCTGGTTTCAGGCGATTTTGATTTTCTTTTAAAAACCCGGGTGGCCGATATGTCCAGCTACCGAAAATTACTGGGCGATACCCTGTTACGTCTGCCCGGCGTCAGTGAGTCGCGCACTTATGTCGTAATGGAAGAGGTTAAAAGCACCAGTCGCCTGAGAATTAACCTGAAATAGCAAATCTGTGTTTTTGTACAGCTTTATAATAGGTGCGAAGTTTAACTTTGTGTTAGTCTTTGCCAAAATATATTTGAACCGTAGCCAGTCTCATTGGTGCCACCCGTGCCTTTGAGGTCATGGATGCTGATGTTTTTAACGTGCGTAGCTGCACCTGAACGGTTGATAAGATTTGAGGGATATGGCGCGACTTTCCGGAATTCAGCGATTGCTGGAAGCAGGTATGATTATTGCCTGCGTATTTGCATTTTATTTATTACTGGCCCTGGCCTCGTTTCATCCGGGGGATCCCGGCTGGAGTCAGGCGGGTCTGCAACTGGACATCCACAACTGGGTCGGGGCCACGGGCGCCTGGATTGCTGATTTATTGTTATTCAGTTTTGGTTTTCTGGCGTATCTGCTGCCATTTTGCAGTGCGTTTCTGGGCTGGTTCTTATTTCAGCATGTTAAACATATCCAGGAATTTGACTACCTCACCATAGGCTTGCGCATTATTGGCGGCTTACTTATATGTCTGGGGATCTCGGGCATCGCCAGTGTCAATTTCAATGACCTGTTTAATTTTTCGGCTGGCGGCTTTGTCGGCGATGTGATCAGTTCCGCGCTCATTCCCTATTTCAACGTGCCTGGTACGGTGCTGCTATTATTATGTTTCTTTTGTACCGGCTTTACGTTAATGACTGGCATTAGCTGGCTCACGATAATCGATAGCACTGGTCAACTGGTGTTGTGGTCAGGACGAAAGCTTATCGACGCGCCTTCCCAGTTACTGGATATTCAGATGCCACGCCTGGCGTTGCCCTCGTTGGGTAAAAAAGACACTGACGCCCATAGTGATGAATTAGATATTACCAGCATGCGGGCCGAGCCGCCGGCGCAGCACTCTGAAAATGCGAAACCTGCACCGGTAAGCCCCTCAAAAGTGCGTGAAGAACCCACATTCGGTATTCCCGATGAGGTCTTTGAGTTTGACGATGAGACGCCGCCTTTTGAGCAAAACCGCTCTGCGCCTTCATCCGGGGTAGCCAACGAGGCCCGTAATCAGCAAAACACGTCTTCCTCGCCGGCATCGGCACCCGGTACTATAGAGTATCCGGACCCTGACGGTCATAGCGAACCGGAATCCCAGACCATAGCTGAGCCAGAACCGCGCTCAGAAAAATCGCGCTTTTCTATGTCATCGCTTAAAGACAAAATGAAAGGCCCGAGTCCCAAGGCCGAACCGGCTGTGGCCCCATCCGCGTCTTCTACGGCGCCTTCGCCTGCTGCTACGCCGGCAGGGCAGGGGAGCGAATCTGACGATAGCGCTGACACCACCGAGCTGACACCGATGCCGTCTTTTGATTTATTGGATCGCCCGGATAAACATGAAAACCCCATTACTCAGGAAGAGCTTGATGCTGTTTCGAGACTGGTAGAAGAAAAACTGGCAGATTTTAATATTGAAGCCAGTGTGGTCGGAGTTTATCCCGGTCCGGTGATAACCCGCTTTGAGCTTGACCTCGCCCCCGGGGTGAAAGTCAGTAAAATTACCGGCTTATCTAAAGATCTGGCACGGGCCATGTCCGCCATATCAGTACGGGTGGTCGAGGTCATTCCGGGTAAATCCGTTATTGGTCTTGAACTGCCAAACAAAAACCGCGAGATGGTACGTCTTAGCGAGGTTATCAGCTGCGAAACCTTCCAGAGTAATCCTTCGGCGCTCACCATGGTGCTGGGCTCAGATATCAGCGGTAAACCGGTGGTGGTGGATTTGGCCAAAATGCCTCATGTGCTGGTAGCCGGTACCACAGGCTCGGGTAAGTCGGTGGGGGTCAATGTGATGATATTGAGCCTGCTGTACAAGTCCACCCCTGAAGATGTTCGCATGATCATGATTGATCCTAAAATGCTTGAATTGTCGGTCTACGAAGGCATTCCACATTTGCTGGCTGAAGTCGTGACCGATATGAAAGAAGCGGCCAATGCCTTGCGCTGGTGCGTAGGCGAGATGGAGCGCCGGTATAAGCTGATGTCGGCACTTGGGGTGCGTAATCTGAAAGGGTATAACGCCAAGGTTACTCAGGCTATTGCCAATGGCGAACCCATCAAGGACCCATTGTGGCGGGCCGAAGAAAGTATGGATACCGCGCCGCCGGATCTCGAAAAGCTTCCTGCTATTGTGGTGGTGGTTGATGAATTTGCCGACATGATGATGATTGTGGGTAAAAAAGTAGAAGAACTGATTGCCCGCATAGCCCAAAAAGCCAGGGCCGCAGGTATCCATCTGGTACTTGCGACTCAGCGTCCGTCGGTGGATGTTATTACCGGCCTGATTAAAGCCAATATCCCTACCCGAATCGGTTTTCAGGTCTCCAGTAAAATCGACTCGCGGACCATATTGGACCAACAGGGTGCAGAAGCACTACTTGGAATGGGGGATATGTTGTATCTGCCACCGGGTAGCCCGGTGCCGACCCGGGTGCACGGGGCGTTTGTGGACGATCATGAAGTGCATGCCGTGGTAGCCGACTGGCAGAAACGCGGCAAACCTGAATACATTGACGAAATCCTCAATGGGGAAGCCTCAGCCGAGGTATTGTTACCGGGGGAACAGCCAGAAGGGGCTGATCAGGAAGTTGACGAGTTTTACGATGAAGCCGTGGCGTTTGTCACCGAAAGCCGGCGCGCCAGCGTATCGGGTGTACAGCGAAAATTCCGGATTGATTACAATCGGGCTGCGCGCCTGGTCGAACAAATGGAAAATAGCGGTGTCGTAAGTCCACCAGGTCATAATGGCAACCGAGAAGTAGTGGCGCCGCCACCGCCTAAGGATTAATACTATGTTACGTTTTTTATCCCGGATCGTACTTGCAGGTGCGTTGAGTACGACGGTTTTTTCTGCGCTGGCAGACGAACAGGCCAAACAAGCTTTACAGCAACGCCTTAGTCAAATGCAGCAATTTCGTGCGGACTTTAGTCAACAGGTGACCGATGCTCAGGGCGAGCTTGTGCATGAGGCCAGCGGTCAGCTGGTGATGGTGCGTCCAGACAAATTACGCTGGCAGACCCAGGCTCCCGATGACACCTTGCTGATAGCCGATGGCCAGTCGGTGTGGAATGTAGACACCTTTGTTGAACAGGTCACAATTGTTAAGCAAAATCAGGCGATTCAGAATAACCCTATTATTTTGCTGACCAGCACCGATGAAACAAAGTGGCAGCAGTTTCGGATATCGCAGCCGGCTGAAGACACCTTTATGGTGACACCGCAGACCAGTGACAGTCAGATTCAGCAGTTGGAGCTCAGATTTGATGAGCAAAGCCTGACCGGCCTGAGCATGAAAGATGCCCAGGAACAGACCAGTAAGTTAAGCTTTGCTGATATCGAGACTCAATTTACGCCACAGCTGTCTGATTTTGAGGTCACCATTGACGACACCTACACAATAGATGACCAGCGTTAATGCTATTTAAAGACGATGAGCCTTTTGCGCCACTGGCGGCAAAGATGCGGCCCACAACACTGGATGAGTACGCCGGACAAAGCCACCTGGTAGGTCAGGATAAACCCCTTCGTAAGATGCTGGAGGCAGGCCACTGTCACTCAATGATTTTGTGGGGACCGCCGGGCACAGGTAAAACCACGCTGGCGGAACTTATTGCCAGCTATACCCAGGCCAATGTCATTCGCCTGTCGGCGGTGACCTCCGGGGTTAAAGAAGTGCGCGCGGCAATGGAAAAAGCCCAGGAAGATGTGCGCTACAATCAGCGCACTCTGTTGTTTGTGGATGAAGTGCACAGGTTCAACAAAAGTCAGCAGGATGCCTTTTTACCTTATGTAGAATCCGGCACCGTGACCTTTGTAGGCGCCACCACTGAAAATCCGTCTTTTGAACTGAACAAGGCATTGTTATCCCGCGCCCGTGTGTATGTACTTAAAGGGTTAGTGGAAGATGATCTGCAGGCGTTGTTAGAACGCGCTTTATCTGATTCTGAAAAAGGTTTGGGCCAGCGTAACTTAGCCATTGCCGAGGATGCCCGGCAGGCACTTATCGGGCTGTGTGGCGGCGATGCCCGCCGGTTGCTTACTTATCTGGAGCTGGCGGCGGACTTTACCAGCGACACCACCATAACGCTGGCGGATATTGAGCAGGCCGTAGGAGAAAAAGTGGCGGCGTACGATAAGCAGGGGGATGCCTTTTATGATCTCATCTCTGCTTTTCATAAATCAGTGCGTGGCTCTGATCCTGACGCCGCGCTTTACTGGTACGCCCGTATTTTAAATGGCGGCGGCGATGCCCTTTATGTAGCCAGACGATTGCTGGCCATTGCCTCTGAGGATATTGGTAATGCTGACCCCAGAGCCCTGCAGCTGTCTTTAAATGCCTGGGATACCTATCACCGGGTGGGTCCGGCAGAAGGCGAGCGCGCAATTGCTCAGGCCAGTGTGTACTGCGCTTTGGCGGCAAAAAGCAATGCGGTTTACAAAGCCTTTAGTGCGGCCAAAAAACTGGCCCGGGAAGCTCCTGATTACCCGGTTCCTGCACACTTGCGTAATGCACCTACTAAACTTATGGAAGAGCTGGGTCATGGCGAAGGCTACCGCTATGCCCATGACGAAGCCCATGCCTTTGCCGCCGGCGAGGTGTACCTGCCGCCAGAGTTACAGCGCGAAAGATTGTATGAGCCGGTAGAACGGGGCCTTGAAAAACAGCTTAAAGCCAAACGTGAGTATCTTGATACCCTGAACAACCAGGCGCCCCGGAAACGCTAAGGATGCCGTCTATCGTAGTGTTATACGGCTATATTGCTGCGGGTGGTGCCCTGGGGGCCTGCCTGCGTTATTTTCTGACCAGCCAGATCGATTCGTGGTTTGGAAAAAGCCTGCCGTTTGGTACACTTGCGGTGAATATTCTGGGTTCGTTTTGCCTGGCGCTGGTGTATGGCCTGATAGAACGACAAGAGCTGGCCGAAGCCCCTTACCGTGCATTTATTGCGGTGGGCCTGCTGGGCGCACTCACCACATTTTCAACATTTTCCATAGATACATTGACCCTGCTGCAAAGCGGTTTGTGGATGAAAGCGGCATTGAATGTCATACTTAATGTCAGCGTTTGTCTACTGGCTGGCGGGTTGGCCATGACCATTATGAAAGGATAATTATAAGCACATGTTAGATCCCAAGTTTTTGCGAAGTGATATCGAAGCAACAGCAAAGCGGTTAGATAGCCGTGGCTTCAAGCTGGATGTGGACGCGTTTAATCAGTTGGAAGAACAGCGTAAATCACTGCAAAGTAAAATGCAGGAATTGCAAAACGAACGGAATGTGCGAAGTAAATCCATCGGTAAAGCAAAATCGCAGGGTGAAGATATTGCCCCGCTGCTGGCCGAAGTTAGTAAGCTGGGTGACGAGCTGGATGCGACCAAGGCAGAATTTGCGAATATCCAGCAACAGGTAACCGAGCTTACCCAGGGCATTCCTAATCTTCCCCATGAAAGTGTGCCGGTGGGGGCCAAAGAGGAGGACAATGTTGAAGTGTCGCGCTGGGGAACACCAGCCAGCTTCGATTTTGAGGTAAAAGACCATGTTGATATTGCCGAAGGGCTTGATCGCGGCGCTGACTTCGAACTTGCTGCCAAGCTTACCGGTAGCCGCTTTGTGGTAATGCGGGGCGCCATTGCCCGTATGCATCGGGCCCTGGCGCAGTTTATGCTGGATACCCATACTGCCGAGCATGGTTATCAGGAAACGTATGTTCCGTATCTGGTGAACCATGACAGCCTGTATGGCACCGGACAGCTGCCCAAGTTTGGTGAAGATTTGTTTCATACACAGCCAGCTACCGAAGAAGGGCAGGGCTTGTCACTGATCCCCACTGCAGAAGTACCGCTGACTAATATTGGCCGGGATGAGATTTTCAGCGCCAGCCAGTTGCCCCTTAAACTTACCGCCCATACGCCATGTTTTCGTAGCGAAGCCGGCTCCTATGGCCGAGATACCCGGGGGTTAATTCGTCAGCACCAGTTTGAAAAAGTAGAGCTGGTACAGCTGGTGAAGCCTGAGGATAGCTTTGAGGCATTAGAAGAGCTGACCGGTCATGCTGAAACCATTCTGCAAAAGCTGGAATTGCCATACCGTAAGATGGTGCTGTGTACCGGAGATATGGGCTTTGGCGCGTGCAAAACCTACGACCTGGAGGTCTGGTTGCCCGCCCAGAATACCTATCGTGAAATCTCCTCCTGCTCAAATATGCACGACTTCCAGGCCCGCCGGATGCAGGCGCGCTATCGTAGCGCCGAAGGCGCAAAACCTGAGTTGCTGCATACTTTAAATGGCTCTGGGCTGGCGGTAGGCCGAACGCTGGTGGCAATTTTAGAAAACTATCAGCAGGCGGATGGCAGTGTAAAAGTGCCAGAGGCACTGGTCGGTTATATGGGCGGTATGACTCACATACAGGCCTCGTAAGCGTCTAATCTGTTCAGTACGGCCGCAGGCCGCTATGACACCTGCTTTAACCAGCAATCGAAACGCCCGGTATTTAGCCGGGCGTTTTTGATTGCGAAATAAGAGTTACGTCAGGGAAAACCATTACTGCATCTTACAAATTCCGACGTGGTATTTTATAAAATCCTCAAGACGGGTAGGGGCGAGTAGCGAACCCTCAGTAACTTCGCTTAAAATTGAGAAGAAGCATTCAGTGTCAACACGGTCAATTGTGTTAATACACCATCAGGATCAACGACTCAAAGGACTTACTACACCATTTGCGCCTTGCTGAAGACATGAGTATATATTTGAGTTGTTCTTCCATCAGCATGTCACAGTGGGGTCTGAAGCGTTCGGATATCAGCGCCGGACTGTCGTAAATGGGTGGCAAATGAGTGTCTTAACGTATGAGGCGTGATTGGTTTCGTCAAACCCGACACTAATGCCGCTTGTTTAACCGCTTTGCGAATGCAAGTAGGATGAAAATGATGCCTTCTTATCTCACCAGTTTCTGAATCGGCGCTAAGTTTATGAAAGGGAAACAAGAACTGCCAGGCGAGCGATTTATTTGCTGAAGGATATTTTTTAGCAAGTCCATGAGCCATCCAAACGCCGGCGTATTGTTCATTCTGAATATCGACTCTCAGGTATTCATCAACCTTCGCTATTTTTTTAAGTAATGGAGTTCGCTCCGTTGCCAAAGTAACAACTCGGTGTTTTTTCCTTTACCATTCCAGACCCTTAAACACTTATAATCGAAGTCGATATCTTGCACGCGAAGCTGCACAGCTTCAATACTTCTCAGGCCACTGCCATACATCAGGCCAGCAATAAGATAGTCATGTATATTCAATTCTGACATAAGCAGCTTCATTTCATCCTGCGTCACAACAATGGGTAGTTTGGGTTGGCGTTTACTTCTGGCAAAATCCAAATCAAGAGACAGTTCATTCCTGATAATATGCTTATAAAGAAATGATAGTGAGTTTAACGCAGTGGCTTGATTGCGAGGTGACACTTTGGCATTTAGCGGCGAATGTTCAAGGTATTGTTCCACTTGATTATTACCCATCGATGAAGGATGACATTTCCCGAGAAAGCGGATAAATACAGAGATCCACTTCAAATAAGTAGAGACAGTCCTTGGAGAAACTGTTTTAGCAACCTGTACTCAGTGATGTGATTTAAGAGAGGAGACTTTGTTTTCATGATCTTTTAATTTAACTGTATTTGTATATAGTTATAGCTACCTTTCCCCTATATTCAGGCAAACAACCCAATTGCGCGTTTGCATCCTAAAATTAAAGAGCTTTATTTTCTTGCAGCCATTGTCTGCATCGGCTTTCACAAACTTGGTAATCATGGCAATATGGATAAAAAACGAGCGGTAGCTCGGTAGAAAAACGCGCAATTTGCGCCTTATTAAATTGTTAAATGACATTGGAACCATCAATGAAGTCTGCACAAAATTTAGTAAAAAAAGTCAAGGAGTCTGAACATTTTTTCGACTGGTTTTCAGAGCCGGAAGAAAATCTGCAGAAAGCAAGTTATATGTTTTCAGCGTTTGTATCCTCTGCCAGAAGCATTACGTTTGTCATTCAATATTTGGGAAAGGGTCTCTCTGGTTTTGACGTTTGGTATCAGCGTAAGCAAGATTTCATGAAAAAAGACCCTGTGTGTAAATACTCCCGAATTCAGATAATAAGTGCACCACTCATGGTTAAACGGTGAGAAGAGATCAACTGCCTGTTGGTGGTACTCTGTAATCGCCAAAAAACATGAGTAGTTACCATGAGATACAAGC
>VMHT01208037.1_pt1 | contig 29922 bp, 32 predicted proteins | sample 4693611 | NCBI WGS metagenome assembly VMHT01 (sample SAMN12280063, study PRJNA550983) | marine metagenome | isolation source: seawater sampled from same location over 5 years 0.02-0.2 micron viral filtrate | place: USA: collected off the coast of southern California halfway between the port... ... | reverse complement strand
CTCGTTTACAGAGAGAGCCAAGTATTTTGGGTCGCTCAGTAGTCGGCGATGCAACCAAGGGCGTCGCAATGGTTAACGGTCTTTCAGCAGCTCCACAGAGCCACGTAGAAGCCGTACTCCGAGAGTATCTGGAACTCGACGAAGTGGTCGTGTCTGGTGCTATTCATGACAACGGAAACCCGGCTGCGAGCGCTTCAAACGCTTACGTTTTCCCGAGTGATCGCCTTTGGATTGGTTCGGCTGGCGAGCTTCAAATGAGCATTCGCAGCGGTCAGGCTCCACGAGTCATTAATGGCGCTGGCGCGTTCGCTAAGCTCATCGGAAAGATGGACGTTCAAATGGGTCCGGAGCCCGGCGTTATGCCTCAGAACTTCGAGGCGATCGCCGAATATTTCTGTGAAAGTGTTGCGCTTGATACCGATAAGGGTACAATCGTTCACAATCTCGGATAATAGGGTTTTAGTATGTCAAAAGAGCTTAAGCAGTATCGACTCAATGGCTTGCGTTTTCTTCATGATTCACGTGGGCGATTTGTTAGAGACGGCGGGACGGCTTGGCTCGATGACAGCAAAGCGCGCAAAGTCAGGGCGGCATTAAAGAGAGACGGTCGCCCTGATGCGCTTGTACCCTTGAAGAAGGAAAGCAAAAAAGCAAAACCGAGGCCTAAACCGGTTGAGCAAATACAAGACAGCACAGCAACCGAGGACAAAGGCGCGGACGAATCTTTCTCCGTTGATGAATCTTCGCCGGTCCTCGGGTTGCATTTCTCAATCCGCAAAAAGATTGCAGCAGTTATTTCGGGCGCAGACGTCGAGACGACACCCGAAGCCGATGAGATTATCATGGCGGCACCCGCCGACGTGGTAGCGCTGGCACAAGAGGCAATCGAGACAGACGAGGCATGACATGGCACCGCCAAACTTTCGGCGGATTCTTGACGCCTCGGCAACTATCCAAGACAGAGCGGAACAAGATTTCGAAGAACTAGCGGAAGCGTTAGCCGAAAACATCGGTCGACGCATTGCCGCATCTTTGGGCGTCGACCCCGATACGGTTTTTCCGCCGGACGGCTCAGACGGTCGCGCCGTCGGTCGTACAAACTTCGAGCGAATTTTGCAGAGTGTGACCGGCGACGATGCCGTTCGCGCCGTCGTTCTTGCGTCGGGCGTCGAGGACATCGAAGACTTTATCGCTCAGAGCGGCAGTTTAGCCGCTAGAGAGACGTTAACCCGCGCCGTGGGTGATTTAGCGGGCTTAGCCGAGCAGTCGCTTGTGGCGCAAGGAATCGCCGCCGAGGGCGCACTAGATACCGTCGCAGCTGAGGCGCTCATCGGTTCATATATCACGAATACAATGGACGAAGCTTTGCGCTCGACAATCGACAGACCGGCGGCGGTTCGCATTCGTCAAGGCATCGTCGCCAATATGGGGCAAATGTCAATCGCCGAAGTCGCGCAGGTTATCGCAGAGGAACAGCTAGCGAGCGTGCCGAGGGCAACAACGGAAGCGCGCACGCAATTGGCGGAAGCCGACCGGTTCGTCAATGAGACGGTTAGAAAGTCAATCGACCCGGATGGCGAGCGGTTTTTGCTTGCGTACATAGGTCCAGAGGACAAGATAACGCGCCCGTTTTGTACACACTTGGTAAATAAAGCCTTTACCGTCGAAGATTTCAACCAGGCAAGGAACTCTCAAACGGCGACGCATCCAAGGATAAGCGGCGGCGGGTACAATTGCCGGCACGACGTGCGGGCGGTTATTGACGATAACAAAGTTTTGTCTGACTTGCGCCTACAACGTGGTACACTTGCCGACATACAGCAAGCAAACGCGGCGGCTAAGTCAAAGAGGCGCAAAAAGAAAGGAGCCCGACGACGATGATTTTCCAAGTACAAATCGGACAGGCTACGACCTTCGAATGGTCGCCCGCAGTTTTGCCGGACCCGAGCGGCGCAGTAACGGCGAATTTTTACGCTAACGGCGTTACTTTAACGCGAACACTAAACGCAGCATCTTCACAAGCGTTTTTAGAGGTTCCCGACCGATATCGAGTCAAGCTTGGCGAGCTGAGTAGCCCGGCGTTTGCTGGACTTGTCGGAAGCACCGGAACCGGCGGTTGGTATATGCACGCCGAGGGCTTCGGGCAGTTCCCGATTCGAATCAGTCATTTCGACGATACGAACAACGAATTGATTTTGGCGGAAGCTTTGCCGGTTGGCATACCTACGAATACAAGTGGCACAGTGTACCATAACGTATGGCGCTGTGTGATATCGTCCGACACGCTCGGTACGTCGGTTGACCGAACCGGATATTATGCAATAAATTATCAAATCGACGACGACCCCGGCGCTGGAAATACGTTGGTTCGTCTTAAGAATGAGCGCGGGCGTTTGCGCGTGGTTCGTAATCGTTTCGACACGGGTTTGACTTCCTACGATTTGATTACTTTGGTTCCGCAGCTCGAAGCGACTAAGCCGGCGGCGCGTGAGGGTTGGCAACCATATATAGACCGTTACGATATAATCGGCGACATTGAGGCGGCTTTGCCTTCTGACCGTTTCGCCGACATGGCTTTGGGCGAACAGTTCCGCCGGGCTCATGCTTTACTTGTAGCGGCTTCACTTGCGGAAATTGGATACGCGCCAAACGTCGATCCCGACAAGATGCGCGAGGCAGCTGAGGCAGAGCTTAGACGGCAAATCTCGCGGCTTCATTGGTTAGACGCAGACGACGACGGCGAGATTGATAGCGGCGAGACAATGAGCAATCCCGACAGTCTTGTTTCTATGACTAAATCGAGCAATACTAACACGAAAAGGGCGTACGACGACCAAAAGCGTTTCCGTCCTGTTTTGGATAACTTAAACGACAGGTAACGCCGTGCAAATCATCCGCGATTTACAAGTTACAGCAATGGCGCACACGACGGTTACATTCACGGCGACTGAGTGGACGCAAGTTAACCTTGCGGATATTGGACCCAATCTAACCGAAGAACAGCCTGGCGAAGACGTTCAGAGCATTTTGATTCAGTGCACGGCGACCAGTTCGTCGCCGGTTCATTTCGTTTTCAAGCAAGACCCTGGCGTTAATACAAGTGCGTCGCATGGCTTCGAGATTGAAGTTGGCGGCGTGTTGCAAGAGGGCACGGTCAAGAACATTCGTTATTTGTCGCTTCGAGGCGCGACCGGTGGCGGAACATGCAAGATCATTTTGCGGAGCTATAGGACAGCAAACCAAGCGCCGTGGAATACCTAACTAACGGAGGACAGCAAAAATGGTACGGGGCAGTTATTCGCCGCCGAGCCAGATAACGACCGGCAGCATCCAAGGCAGCGACAGCGATGGAGATACCGGGCTTTTTATCGGCGAGGGGCTTGCAGGTTTACGCGCCGACGGCGAGCGGCAACTTTTTGCGACGACTGCCGGCGTTACAATGCGTATTCCGTTCGTGGCTATCGACGCGAGCGATTCGCCCTTTACGATGGATGTCGACGATCATTTGGTGCTTGTGGATACGTCGGCGGGCGCTGTTGAAATTTCTTTGCCTTCCGCAGTGACGGCGAGCAATCGAAAGTTTATAATTAAAGACAAAGGCAACGCATCAACGAACGCGATTACGGTAACAGCGGCGGCTGGAAATATTGACAGCTTCGCCTCGGTTACTATTCAAAACTCGTATGCAAATTTGCCGGTTTTTTCTGATGGCTCTAATTTCTGGGTGATTTCATAAGCCGCGCCGGTTCTCGCCCGTCGCGTGCGTTTTTATTAACTTGCGAGACGGGAGAAAGAAAAGAATGGCTCAAGGCATTTTCCTTCACGAATACAATACGGGCGGCAAGCTCTATGATGGCGCGATTACAGCTAACAACAAGTTGGCGAATCGCCAATATGTTATTGATAACGCCGCGATTCAGTCGAATAACCTTAGCGACCTAGACAACGCCGGAACAGCGCGAACAAATCTCGGCGTCGCTATCGGCAGCAATGTTCAGGCGTACTCGGCTCGCCTCGATGACTTGTCAAATTTAGAGCAAAGCGACGGCTCCTTTGTCGTATCTGATGGAACCAATTTCGTTTTTGAGAATGGTGCAACCGTCCGCGCTTCGATGGGTCTTGGCTCGATTGCTACTCAAAACGCAAATAACGTAACAATTAGCGGCGGTTCAATTTCGGGTATTACTGATCTTCCGGTCGCTGACGGCGGAACCGGCGCAAGCAATGCCGCAGACGCTCGATCAAACTTAAGCGCTCAGGAGTCAAACGCTCGGCTTGATGATATATCAGGGCTAACTGCTTCAGACGGTGGCTTCATTGTTGGTGATGGCAGCAGTTTTGTAGTTGAGAGCGCAGCAACTGCGCGTGCAAGTCTGGGCGTCGACCCGATTGGTACAGATAATTCAACCGATGTCAGCCTCGCAACGGTTTCAAATAATTATTTGGCGTTGAGTGGGCAAGAGATTACAGCAAGCACGGTTCCTGTTGCGCTTGGTGGTACAGGTGCGACGACTGTTTCGGCAGCCCAACAGGCGCTTGATCTTGAGCCTTCGGTCGATATCATGGCCTATGATGCAGAGCTTGCAGCGCTCGCCGGTCTCACAAGCGCAGCGAACAAACTGCCGATGTTCAGCGGCTCGGGTACTGCTACCGTCATCGACTTTTTAGACGAAGACGACATGAGCAGCAACAGCGCGACCGGCGTACCGTCTCAGCAGTCGGTCAAGGCTTACGTCGACGGCGTGCGATCCGGTCTCGATATCAAAGACAGCGTGCGACTAGCATCGACGGCAAACATCGCAGGTGCATACGATTCTAGCGCAAAGACTTTCACGCCGACAGCGGTTGGCGTCTTTGCAATGGATGGCGTTAACACGGCACTTAATGACAGAGTTTTGTTGAAAGATCAAACGACTGGCAGCCAGAACGGCATTTATTTTGTTAGCACGGCGGGCAGCGGCTCGGGCGGTTCCGTAACTTTTAATTCTTTGGGTTTCAGCGGTTTACATTTGGGGGGATTCAGAAATATTTTATCTTCCTCGACGACAGCATACTTTCAATCTGACCATACTTTTGATTTTGATGCAGGGGACAAGATTCAATATCGCGCGGGGACCATTCACATAGCCTTCACTCTTGATGATGCGCTAGAGAGCGGAGACACGTCTGTTGGAATTACTTTTGACTCGGACAATTCCCAAAATCATACAGGGCAATCAATTTCAAGTGGCAATTTCACGGCTTTTGGTACACTTGACCCGGCCGGAACTGCCGCAGTGTTCACCCGTGCGACTGACTTCGACACAAGCGACGAGATTACAGCGGGCGCGTTTACTTTCGTTGCCGAGGGTACAGTGCACTCTGACGCCGGTTTTGTCGTCACGACGAACGACTCCATAACGCTCGATTCTACAGCAATCGCTTTTACGCAGTTTTCCGGCGCTGGTCAGATTACAGCGGGTACCGGCTTGACCAAAAGCGGCAACACGCTTGCAGCAACCGGCGGGCTTGCAGATATTGCCGGCCTGGCAAAGACTGACGGCGGCATTATCGTCGGCGATGGAACAAACTTTGTGCTTGAGTCTGAAGCAACGGCCCGCTCCTCACTTGGCGTAGCAATAGGCTCGAACGTGCAGGCTTACGATTCTAATCTTGATACCTTGAGCAGCCTATCGGCGGCTGCACTGAACAACGTAACCGACCTTTCTGCGCTTTCTCACGCAGACGGAAACTTCATTGTTTCAAATGGTTCTGATTTCACCGTCGAAAGCGGTTCAACCGCGAGGGATTCGTTAAGTCTTGGTACAAGCGACAGCCCTCAGTTCACCGGCATTGAACTTGGGCATGCATCTGATACAACTTTGGCACGATCTGGGTCGGGGGATGTATCAATTGAAGGCAATGTGATTTATCGTGCCGGTGGTACCACTATCCCGGTTTCAGACGGTGGCACAGGCGCAACAAGCGTGAGTGCAGCGCAAGTCGCTCTTGATCTTGAGCCTTCAGTCGATATCATGGCTTATGATGCGGGTCTTCAGTCGATTGCAGGATTGACGACACAGGCTGATCGCATGATTTACACGACCGGCTCAGATACTTACGCGGTGACGTCGCTTAGCTCATTTGCGCGAACTCTACTTGATGACGCCGACGCGGCAACCATGCGCGCAACGCTTGGTGCGGCTTCGACTGATTCGACAGAGCTATCAGTGGATGTTAGCGAGCCCTCAAGCATTGCAATCGGCGACGTCGATGGTATGTATGTTTACGACATTAGCGCAAACAGCACAGCGCTGACAGTTGACCTTCCATCAACCGCGACGGCGGGATGCCTCGGAAAGTCTGTGATCTTTAAGATTAAGAGCACAGTCGGATCAAGCTCAAGCCTTACAATCAGCGGCGCGACCAATCAGACGATTGATGGCGAGGCGAGCATTGTCTTGAACCAGGAACGGCAGTCGATCAAGCTTGTTATTTCTGAGGAGCACAGCAGCGGATCGACTCAGTGTTGGGTTGTCGTCTAATTGAATCGCCCCGCTTCGGCGGGGCTTTCTTTCCTACCCTTTAGGCTTCAACGTGAAGCAAGTCAGCAAGATTACAGAGTGCGACCAAATCAGCGCACTCGTCCAACTTTCCGACGGCGCGCATGACTTCGGTTTGAGCTTGCGTAAAATCGCCGCCCATAGATCCGCCAACGGCTTCATATCGCTCGCCCACGATCTGACGAGCACGGGCAAGAATGGCGTCGCACTCGATTTCGTTTTGCGAACTTTCGACGCCCTCGGCAATTTGCTTTAGAAGACCCACAAGCGGCGGCGATTCGTTCCAACCCATAATCCCCGAAAGCTTCGAGGCGGGCAGGCTTGGATATTGTTGCGGCGCAGGTGCTGGCGCATTGTTTCGCGGGTGCCGCGTGTGTTGCCCGGCGCTTCGCCCGTCGTCGTCTTCTGGTGCTATCCCGACCAAAGCTTGGAAGCTATAACGCCGCGCGTACGTGTAAGCGCTTCCAAAAGCTTGTGCGTCGCTCATTTTCTTGTCGGCTTTAAAAAACACGGGGCATTCGGTGCGCATCCATTCGCCGCTAGCATGAGTTAACACGGTAACGCAAACCCAAAGGTCGCTGTTTTGCTCGACGCCCTGAACAATTGAAAGACCGTTCGCCGCTAAAGCGTCGCGAGCGCTGTTCATTACGGCATCAAGCGCCGCGTATTTGTAGCCGTAACCTTGCGAGCTTTTGAGCACGGGCGCGACTTGCGCTTGCGCCTTTGATAGTGCCGCCGCAATGTTTTTAATTTCGTCTGAATGCTGCATTTTCTGTTCTCCGTTTTTTTGCGTCGTCTTGGGTGACGCTTCCCCCGTTTGTGATATAATAGGGGCAGAGGCGTAAGCCTCGCCCGTCGCGATGGGTGCGGGTGCCTAGCGTTCGCTGTCCTCGCTGGGTACCCGCTTATTTTCTTATACCTTATTTTTTCCAAGCGGAAAAACAAAAAACGCGGGATAATGCGCGCATGGTTGATTTAGACAAATTCAGACAGCGCGACCGACGACCGTGTTACGTTTTAAGAATCGCAGGGCTCCCCGTTTTATATGGTACACATACGCCGTTCGACTTGGTAACGAACGGCATCACGCACGCAAAGCGAGCCGCAATTATTCCGGGCAATATTTCGTTTGGTCGTCGAATTGATGAAAACGCGAGAATCGTCGAAGTCGGCAATTTATCGCTAACGCTCGCAAGTGATGAGCAATACACACAAGACCAGTACGACCCCGGGAAAATATTTGGTCGAATCGGATATCATGGTGCCGACGTTTTCTCTCGTCTGACTTTTTCTGCAAGCAGCTCAACAACAGATCTTTCATTAGAAGACAATACGAACTTTGCTGTTGATGATGTCGCGCATTTAGGTCTCGAAACTGTCAAGGTCACGAGCATACTATCCAACAACCAAATTCGGGTTGATCGTGGCGTTCTCGGCACGTTCCCAAGATATCATCGAGCCGACGACATCCAACAGTCTTTCCCATACATAACAATGCCGATGGTCTACTTTCGAGGGCGGCGCGTTATAGTATACGAGGGCCTAGTCGCAGACGACGGCACGGTTTCGAGCAGCATCGACGACTATATCGAAGTATTTAGGGGCTTTTTAGCCACAGAGCCAGCGATGGCGGGCGACGGTATGTCGCAGCAAGTAACGCTTGAAATTGCGCCAATGACGGCGATTCTCGACCGCAAGCTCCCGACGAGAACAGCCAAAACGAGATTGCATCCAGAATTGCACGCTTTTGACGGAACGGTCGCGAATACGCTTTTCGTTAGCAGCTTCGCAAAAAAGGGCGAGCTTTACGACTCCACAGGGTTTGTTCATCACAGTACAGCACAATTTGAGATTGAAGACCCAAACGGCGGAGACATTGAGCATCGTTTTGATCTAGATATAGCGGCATATCATCCGCGAGCAATGGCGGTGAATTTGTCGTTTGCGAACGTTGGAACCGTTTGGTTAGGTCCCAATAGTTACGACAGCAGTACCAACAAAGTATCTGACTTTTATCCGGACGGCGTTAATAGCACTTTGCAGCTTTATCATAATACAGTCAGCTACAATAATTTTCCCGGGCGTCTCCAAAACGCGCCATTGGTCGAAAGCAAAATTTGCGACGTCGCCATTTTGGGCACCAGGACAAACCCACAGGTAGCAAACTGGAAAAGCTTAGTCGCCACAAGGTTCAATGCAGTTTTTGCGCCGGGCACGATTCAGGGCTTGACCGGTTTTCATTTCGACGTAAGTCTTGACCCTAGCGTCGGCGATATCTTTATAAGCCCGAACTTTGCAAAGCGCGGTCAAGGTAGCATACCGAGCGCTAACGTCGTTTTGAGCAATAGCCCAGCGCGGGCTTTGCGGTATTTGCAGGAAAATATTGGCGACGATGCGCGAACGGTTCCAATTGACATCAACGATATCAAAGGGCGCAATCTTCAATCCGACTCAATCGCAGGACCGAACGCGCCCGTTTCAGGCTCCGATGTTTACCGAATGGAAGTCGAGGCAATAGAAACAGGAACAACAGAAACACCGCCGAATAGGATGATCCCGGCTTCAGTGCTACAGCTAGACGACGATGAAGGAAACCCGCGCGCCTTTCAAATGCACGGGCAACGGTTAATCGTTACTGATGGCGGTATTAGTGTGCCAACAAGATTGGCAAACGGTTGGCTTCATCTTGGGTATACGTTTAACGGCGCAGGCGAAGAAGTTCCGCTTGGTTCTTGTGAGCGCTTCGTCGTTTTTGAAAGCTCTTTCGACCTAGCGACAAGCGCGCCGGGCACTGTTGCCATAGAGCGCGATGGCGAACTAATCGCCATTTTAGAGCTAAGCAACCAAACGACGGTCACGGTTGACGGGTTTACTGGGTATCGCTACAGAATCGACAAGGTAAAAAAGTTCGAAGACGTCGCGACGATTGTCGATCATCCTGGCGAGCAGGCGCACACGGTTCGCTCAACCATAGCGCCGTCAGAGGAATCTATTTCAGCGCTGATTCTAAGGTTACTCACAAGCCTAAGCGGAACAGCCGAAACGTCCGGGTTTGATAGCTTGAAGGTCGGGGCGGGTCTTTCAGACGGCACCGGCGGACATACTGACACTTTCGGCGCTGACATAGATCAAGAGTCTTTTCTAGGGATACCTAACCCGATTTCAGCAGAAACCTTTGCGCCAATTTACGAAGAGGGCGATACGATTCTCGACATTGTTGAGGGTATTTTAAACCTAGTTAACTACACGGTCGACGTTTCAACAGACGCAAACGGCAAGTGTAGACTTCGAGCCGTTGAAATTGGTTTGCCTGATAGTTCAAACATTGTGCGCGATTTTACGACGCGAGACATTGCCGAGCGTAGCGTCCCAAAGAGCGACGCAGAGCTTTCAATTAAGAACGTTTTCAAGTTTGCAGCGAATCATGATCATAAGGGTGACGCAGGCGTTGAGCTGACGATTCGCGACCAAGTAAGCATCGACCTATTTAACGAAGCCGAAGACATGAGCCTCGACCTGAAAGGCGTTAAAATCGACGCAACGACGCCAGGTGATGCCGTTCATGTTTTGCAGCCGATATTTTCAAAGCTTCGATTAGAGAACAGCTACCCGCGCCGAGTGTTTACTTTCGACGTGGCGACAAGTCTTCTTCAACAGATTTCACTCGGGCACACTTGCACAATCACGCATCCGCTGATGAGAAGCACGAGCGGGCTTGGCATAACATCGGAGCCGGCGCGAGTTCGTTCTATTGAATACGATGGATATTCGACGACTGGAACAATTGAGCTTGTCGCCTATGGCGTCGCCGGTCAGTCTTGGAATATGACGGCAGAAGTTTCAGCGATTGTAGGCTCAAATAGCGACCGTCTGGTGGTTCGACCAAATGACCATTCACCAGACACTAACCCGTCGACAGGCGCAGACACGTTAGACTCGACACCGTTTTTCGTTGGGCAGTCGGTCGATATTTATTCTCCGTATGATCTCGATGCGCCAACTTTGTCGACTTCAATCACGGCGATTTCTTCGAATGGTCAAGTTATCGACGTTGCTGATGATTGTTCTTCTTTGCCCGCTGACAATTTAGGAATAGCGCGAGGTTTTATTGTTGCTCGTGAGCACTCAGGGGCGACAGAAGTCGAAAGGCGATATGCTTACATTGGGAGAACGACAGCGACATGAGTATACCAATCCCACGAAACAAGGTTTCGCCATTCAGATTAGACGAGCGGCAATGGTTGCGACGCTTGCGCGGTTCTAGTCTTGGGCAGCTCGCAGACATGGCGAACCAGTTGGCGTTCCGAAAGGGGCTCAATTGTATAAGTAAATCGTGGTCTTATTCTTTCGATAGGTCCGACAAATCAGGCGATGCCGGTTACCCTTTTTTCTCCTCTGATTTGTTCGCCTCGCAGGATGTTGATTTTTACGTGGACATTCCGTTTACGCATCCGGGGGCATCTCAAATCGGAGTCATCTTGACTTATTTGGCGCCGAACGATTTAGAAAACGACTTAAACCCGGCATCGGGTCTTGGCGGCGCTGGTCAAAGTGACATTCGTCTTCGTTTAACAAATCATCAAGGAACGACGACAATCGACCCGCCATCAAGCTCGGGCGAAACGTGGGCGGTTATTATGAGCGGTTCAGAAATGCCTAGCCCGCGCGTCGTTTTCGGAAATGATAATTCTTATGAGTCGGTGACGTCTGGAGTTATGACCTTATCGCAAGGTGATGGCGAGCACGGCTACAGCGCAAGAATGCTTCGCACTGTGCTCCATTTAGACCGTGGCACGCTTGGCGAATATACTGCGCCGCGTCGACTTGGCTATGATACTCAAGCAGGCTCATCCGGCACGCTAACCGTAAACATTCGCGCAAGCTATGCGGCAATACTTGACGCTTTCGTTTTTGAGATTCCAAATCTTGTTGTCTAAGTATGAAGCCGCTGAAGTTTAAGCGCCCAAGCTATACCGGGCAAATCGTCACAGGTGACACGCTCGACCGAATGATTTTACTCGGCGACTTGTGCGATATTGCATATGGTGACGAAATTGGTCAATGGGTGCGGCTTGCGATTAGAATGCACAGAAACAAAATGCTGCCTGATACAATAGCGCTGGCGCTCGATGACATAGAACAAGCGGCGCTCGAATCCTTAAACTTTTAAGGTCTCAATTGCCAACGTGATTGCGGCGATATAGTCGGCTTTGGTTTTTGGCTGGTAGTCGTCGTTTATCATTGCGATGGCTTCGGAGCTTGAACGAACCTTTGCCTTTCTTCCGCTCGAAGCGCCGACGACTTCATCGTCAAGAATACGCTTCATCGTGGCGCGACTGGTGCCGTAATGCTTCGCCATTTCGTGATTGGTTATTGGACCGATGGCAGCAAGAACAGCGGCGCGAATCTTGGCGCGCTCGGCGTTTACTTTTTCTATATGCTTTCGCATGGTTTTTGTTTCTCCGTTCATTTGATGAACAACATTTCTACGCCGAACGGCTTAATAGTGTCAAGCGTAAAGCCGACGACTTGATCAATAACGCGAGCAGCCGAAACAGACAATCCGACAAGCTCGCCCAGATAGAAGAAAGCGTATCGAGACGCAGGGCGCTCGCCCTTGGCAAACTCGACGCCGTGTTTTGTTAGGCACCATCCGCCGTCGTCGAATTGGTAGAGCAGACCAAACGCGACGAGCTTGGCATAATCGCCGCCGCGTGCGCGTATATCTTTCGACTCGAAGCGTTGCCCGACATCAAAACGTGCGCACAGGTCGCGCAGGGTTTCGACTTGTCCCCGGTTAATCGCTCGCCGGTATACTTGCAGCCGAGCGCCACAGCAAGCGCATAGAGTACCGTCAACCGACTTGTGAGCCATTTCGTAAGCCTCGGTATAGGTAGCGCTGCCGCGCGCCCGTACAACGGACGCCAGACGGTTGATAAAGCGTTGAGACGTTAAAGAAACCGGCTCGTCGAAAAGTTCGATTTGTTCTTTCATGGGTGCAGCTCCCAAACGAGGCGGTCGATTTCTTGGGTGTCGCGGTAAACCAAAACGGTTGGCTTGTCTTCGCCCTCGTAATGGTTGATTTCGATTCGGTACCCGGCGGTTTCGAGATACATAACGACGCTGGTATCATCTAGCGTAATTTCGTATTCGTCGCCATTCTCGACTTCGTGTCTGATTTTCGTGTTCATGGTTTTCTCCGTTTGTTTTTGTAAGCGTCGTTGCTTGTGTCTCTAATAATACTTACATAGTATTAATTAACAAGACAAAAATGCACTAAATTTTGAGTATTTGAAAATCTCTTAAGTTTTAACTACTTAGAAAGGCAGCCCGGTACGCTTTTGTGCAGTCTCGGCGCTACCGTCGCCGGTGATTGTGTGCCCGTAGATGACCGCAGAGCCGTTTTGTATGGGTACAATATGCGTCGACGTTTGCAGCGTTTCGGCGTCTTGGTAGACAATGCCAAAACCTTGTTGCCAGTCTAGAAAATCGCCGCCAGCATTTGGGACGCCGCCGTCAGTACGGCATAGGCAGCCAGGCGAGGCCGCCGTGATTATGCGCGGACCCTCGGGCGTCTGGATTGTTCTTTGCGCCATTTCTAACCTGTGAACATGTCCCCAGATTCGAGAGCTTGTGGCGTTCCTTAAATAGGCGCTGGCAGTCTCGCCGCCGGGTCGCGCTTTGGTTCCGTGTTGAATGCGTATATCGTCAAAAAGCCAATATGCAGCACCGTACGGCCCGAAATAATCAATATCTAGTGATTCAAGCGCAAGCAGGTTTTGAATATTTAGAACTTCATCGCCGTCTAAAGTGTCGGCAGTTCTCAGCCCGTGCGCCTCGTCGAGTTTTTCGAGAATTGCTTTTTCAATCCTAAATTCATGGTTTCCTTCGAGATAGATCATTTTTGATTGTGGGCATAGAGCGCGCAGAGGGCGCAGAAAGCCCGCGTACAGCTCGCGAAGGGTCGCGTTCGTCGTAAACCGCAAAGACGGGTCAGTCGTCCATCGCGTAGACCAGGGTGCGAGGTCTAACATATCGCCGAGCAAAATGATTTCGTCAGGCTCCAAAAGTTCGGCAGCTTGTAAGACGACATCGCACGCGGCGCGGTCGTGCAAAGGTTGCCAGTCATAGCCGCCCGGCCGGGTTATGTCTTCGACTCGTCGGAAGCCGTGTTGGCTGTCAGGGATTATGAGCGCCGTTTTAACTGCCGGTTTAATGTCTATCGGCTTTCGCTTGTATTCTGGCATCGGTCCAAGCCCACTAACAAAAAAACTTGGCGCGCGTTCCATGTATGCTTTGACCTGATGCAGTTGCACGGTCTGGCTTTCTTTGCCGAGAGCCTGCCATGAATTGAGAGTGTGTTTTGTGCAAATCCAATCATCATCCAGGTCGGCGGCTTCGATTAGGTCGTCGAGATTTACGATCCCTTTGCCGGTCACTGTTGCGCGGTCGCCTTCGGTTTTAATGTCGATTTTTTTTGCTTGTTTGACGTTTGCCGATTCTTCTAGTGGCGGTTCAAGTAATGCGCTTGTTTTGCTTAGGTGATAGTGAACCGTGGACGGCGCGATGTTAAGCGCCTCGGCTACTTTTCGAATGCTGTTGAGTTCTTGATATAGTTTTTTGACGTGTTCGGTTTGTGTCACAATTCCCCCGCAAGCAGCGCCACAGAAAGCGCGCCCGCGAGGAAAGAGCCAACAGAAACAGCGGGCAAAATCCAGCGCGGCGCGGGTTCCGGCGTCGCGTTGATAATGTCGTTTGCTGTCTCTATCTTCGTTTTCAGTCTATCAATTTCGATTTGTTTTGTAGTCTCGCAAAGTTGCCAACGAGCCGTCATCATTGGCAAATCTGCGCGATTACATTTTAAAGCTTTTTTCGTACTTTCGACAGTCCAAAGAATCCCCGAGCATGGGGCGATCTTTCCGGCTTCAATTGGCGCGGTCGATACGCAAAGAGAAATCAGCGCGATATCAATCAGACCCATATTCGTAATCCACCATTTTCGAGAGTTCTTCAAGGTCTGCGCGGTCGATTCGCGTCGTTTCGCTATGTGCTTTTTCGACGGCTTTATTGTGCGCCGTTTGTGCATCTTCGGTTGCGGCGTCTGCTTTCTCGTCGGCTAAATCATCGGCGCGCTTTTGTGCTACTTTCAGAGCTTTCGCATCTTTGGGCGGTCTCCCAAGATAAGCAAGTATCGCGGCAATAATGCCGAGCGCGATTGTGAATGTGTAATCACTCATGAGGGCTTACCGGCTGACTTGATTTTGTCTTTCACTCTCGCGACGACTACAGCCGAAAGAGCAGCGCCGCAAGATCCCGCCATTGTGCCTAGCGGCGTTTCAGTCAAATAGAAACCGCATGCGCTCCCGAAGCATAGAGCGAAGAGACGAACCAAAACCTTTCCCCAATCCGTTGACATTTTCTTTAGGACCGGTTTGAAAGCTTCCGTAACGCCCCACGTCGAAATCGAACATAGTGTGCCAATCTTCACAAGCTCGATAATCTCTTGAGTTATCTTCATCTTCGCGCCTTATCTTTAGGGCTAACGCCCTCGGGTCGTTCATTTTCTTGTCTTTCGAGTATGTATAAAATCTTTTCTGTACTTTGTCTTATGGACTCGACCGCTTTGACTGTTTCGCTTTCTTTCGGCTGATGCTTAGAAGGCGCAGCGAAAAAAACTAAAGAAGTAATCAGTGCTGATAATGCGGTTGTTTGGGCGTCCATTTTGTTTAGTCCTTGTGATATATCTCGACGCGCTCGGCAAGCTTTGCCCACGTCGTCGCGTGCTCTGCTAAAAATTTCGTAAGCTCTTTCTGATCTTTCTTAATCTCAACAATTTCGGCTTTCATCTGATCAAGCTGAAGTTTTCCAATGTAGAAGCCACAGGCGGCGACGAGTACAAACGTCGCGCTCGTTTTGCCTTCCAGAATTTTTGTAAAAAGGTCGACCACTATTCGCCCCAGAAATTATATGAAATTATTTTCAAGTCGTCGTCAAAGTCGCTTCCATCATTATATCGCATAAGCGCGCGCGGTGCCATTGCGCGAGTAGCCACGGCAAGCGCAATAAAATGACCGTCTGCGATGCTTCGAAACTCTTGAAATGGCGGAGAAATGTCGATTGTTCCGGTGATGTTGGTCGTCGTGCCCGCGCTTACTTCGTGCTCTACAAATTCGGAGCGATCACCAGAGCTTGAAAAATAATTCGACACTTGTCGAGACTCAAAGAGCGAATTTAGGTCGAGCGCTTGAATGCGAAAGCTTTTCGCAGAGCTTCCAGAATTTTCAACTTTCACGTTGTAGCTGATTGTCAAAGGCTGGTTAGACTTTTGAACTCTCATAATGTGCGGGCGAACAAACGGCATAATATACTTCTCGCCCGTCGTGCCATATCCCGACAGGTTAAGACCGCACGCGCCGAAATATCCGTGATTTCTTTTTTGCAGAGTGTTTGCCGTTGTCCCGAAGGCATAGCCGAGCATCGCGCTCATTGGCTCGTCTGCCGTTGTTGGCGTTGTCCCTACCGGGATGATTATACCCTCGGGCGAGCGTGTGCCCTGAAAGCCCGACAATGGCGACCATGAGACGGCAACGTCGTACAGATAGGACTCTCCGGCAGTGCAACTCAAACCGATTTCGATGGTGGCGACATCTTGTATTGTGACGTTTCCAGCTAAGGTGCTTGGCGTTACGTCCAAGACACCGGCGACAGCTGTTGAAGAATTTGAAAGCGTAGCAAAAGCAGTATGCCAAACCGCCGTCGTTGAATCGCCATTGTAGATTCTAACATAAACGCGCCCGGAACTTGAACCCGATTGCGCGTGGCGACCCCTAAAGACGACGCGGAAATTTTTGTGAAGATTGCTTACCCTTGGCGCTTTGATTTCAATGATATCGTAATCGACGATGTTGTTGCCGGACACTCGAAAAGCAGGCTGTTGAGACGTCCCCAAGTCGGCGAAACCTTGCGAAAAAATGTGCAGGTCGTTGTATCTGTGCGCAGCATTCAAAGTTTCGGCAAGGTTTCGAAAGAACTCTTGACCCGGTTTACTGCCGGCATAAGCCTGAACGGGATTCGGCGGATTGTCTAGCGTGCTTGAATAACTCATACTTTATAATACCATGTTGAGCAATGTGCGGAAATGTGGGAAAATTCGAATATGCCATATCGAAGAGTCAAGCATAAAAAACCCACGATCAAAAAGTGGAACAAGTCTAAGATGATCGCCTTCGCAGGTCAATCGGCGCTTATCGTAATCCAGCGAACGCAGGTCGACGGGCAAGGTCTCGACGACAAAACTTTGCCGACATACAAGCAAAGCGGCGGCAAGGGTCCGAGCTTGGGAGCTTATTCGGCGGGACATGGTAAACTAAGGCGAGACGGTGGCAGCTATAACCGGTCGAGAATTGGCGGCGGTTTGCCAATCAATCGAATCACCTTAAGCGTAACCGGGCAAATGTTCCGGCAGTTTCGATATATTAGAGGCACAGGGCGGCGATTTAGCGCGAGAATAGGTCCAACGGGCAATAGTGCCAAGTATGCGGCGCTTACAAGCGAGAGACGACCCTGGATTGGCCTCAGTCGCAAAGATAGCAAAAAGGTACTCAACGCATTCCGTGCGATATGGCAGACACTATGAGCGACTCAATTAAAGCAACACTTGATCACATTAGCAGAACTGTGATGGCTTTCCCGACGTCTATCGTCTCAGGCTTTCCAGACTTAGGAAATGCCGGTTTTGTGGACGTCGAAAAAATGGGCGGCGCTCGGTTGCCGTTGGGCGCTTTGGTCGGTCGTTCTCGTGTCTTCGAAATCGACGTTGATGGCGCATCGGTGAACGTCTTACAGCTCGGGCAAGGGATACCGGAAGCCTTTGACATAACGGCAACTTTGCGCATTCGTTACGATGCACAAGGGGCAGCGGTTCGTGATACTATAAAGGCGCAAGCGTTGCGAGAGCAACTTGTGATTATTAAAGCAATAAGCGCGAGCGATTGGGCGAGCGTTTCGGGGCTCGTGACGTTAAACGTCGAGTCAGGTACAATACAGGCGGGCGCGGCGGTTGATGATGCCGGCTCAGAATACAATTTTGTTTTGTCAGAGATCCCGGTGGATCTCTCGGTTGACATGTAAAAAAGGAGCATAAACATGGCTGGGAAATCTACCCAAATTTACAGCGTAAAGATCGCGGAAGCCACAAGCGCGGGCGGCGACCAAGACGAGAATTTTTTGCCGGATATTTCAAACGCGGGTGCGTTTGTTGGCATGGCGACAACCAACGCAACGGTTGACGCTTTCGCAGGCGAGGAAGCCTTTCACCTTGAAGAGCAAGGGCGACGAACACCGGGCGAAAACAAGCCCGTTGCAATTGGTATCGTTAACGGGTCTGGAAGCGCAAAATTTGGCGCAGCTCAAGACGAGTTCATTCGGGCAATGTACCCGGACGAAATAACGGTGGCCCATAGATTCCGTACGCCTAACGGTGCCGTTCCTACAAATTCGGCATTCGGAAAAGTCTTAAACTCTTCAATGGGTCTATACAGCCCGCATGCGGCTTCACTTGACTGCGCAGACGATTCTGCAAACGGCGGCGAATTCATCGTTGCGAACAACGACGCGACGGATATTGACCTTGGCGCACCGGTTCGAATTTACACAAAGAGCAGCGGAACAGATACTTTTGTTCATGAGTATGCTGTTGTAACCCAGAAAACCGTTGGCGGTACTAATACCACTCTGAAAGTGCACCCGCAGTTTTCGGAAACTCCGTCAAACGGCGACAAGGTGCAACTTTGTTATGCCTTTTATCCGGTAGTCGGCACTAGCGACTCAGGGCTTGGCAACGACGTTCACGCAGTCTTCGACATGGGTGGCACAGGTAGCTCGGCGACAGTTCGACGAGTTGCAAGCGGTTGCCGAGCGTCCGGTTTCTCAATAACCAACGACAATTCTGGCGCGTCTTTGTCTATGAGTCTTCGCCCGATGGTTATGCTTCAAGATGATGGAAACGCCGAAACCGTATCGACCACAGAGCCGGCTGGTAAGCTTTTACAGCATCGCTACGGCTGCCGGGTCGATTTGGCAGCAAGTCACGCAGCGACCGCAGCAGGCACAGCGGCAAGCTTAACTCGCGCATATCTTCCAAACTTCGACCATAGCATCGAGGTCTCTTTCGATACCGCACCCGGTACGCCGGAGACTCGCGGCGTTGTTCGTGGCGGTACTCACGAAATTCATAATGCGACTTGTCAGGTGTCTATCACGACCGAGAATAACGAAGATCTTCAGCGCTTAATCGCTAAGGATGAAATGCGAACCTTGATTCTTGGTTTCGGTCCTGGCGGTCAAGGCGATACCAATGGCAACGGTGCTTGTTTTATTCTAAAGAACGCAACCCGCGCCGACGGTTCCGCGAATCCTTCAGCGGGTGAAGGTAACCGAATCCAGCAAGTGACGACCTTACGAGCGGTTTCAGACTTCAACACATACGCAGGGTCTCCGACTGGTTCCGAACTCGCTTTGGCTTCCGCTCCTTTTATCTTGGTTTTACCAAAGTCCTAATGTAACTTCGGGGCTATGCTTCGAAAGTTAACCCATACAGACGAACCGCTAAGGCTTCCACTGTTGGCAGACTCTGCCACGGTGGAGGCCCAATTCAACGCAGCGCGCGAGGCAGTCGCCGCCGACCTGTCCGAAGAAAATGACGAGACATTTAGCGGCGAAATCTTGCGCTTGATTCGTGCAAGCGTTGGCGACACTCAGGCGCTCGAAGTCATGAAAGGTCTCGAAATCGCCGCGACTTCATTGATTGAAAAAAACGTGCGCCCGAAGCAAATTGAAAAGGCGCTCGGTAGACTTCGCGAGACAATGAAGAAACACGATACGCGCGAGGCGCTCGCGTTTGTGCGTGCACAATTGTCTATGCAGAAATACCGTGAAACGAGCGACATTCAAGACCTACTCAACGCCAAGCCAGACGGCGCTGCATTCGTAACTGTGCGAGCGCTCACAAGCGACGAGCGCAGAGCAGCCGAACGCAAGGCAGGACACAAGCCAAGACAAGGCGCGCTCTTGGCGTCTAGGGCTTTCGACGTTATGCGCCGATATAGTCGCGAAGGCGAAGACGGCGCGGGCGCATACGCCGAGCACGTCGCACACTTGACCGCATCCGAGCATATAGAACTCGAAGAGTTCGAGCTTTGGTCTTTGCGGGTTGATCGTGAAATCGTGCGAGCGGGCACGATATCAATCGACGGGTTTGACATTGAGCGCGGCGAAAATGGGTACGACGTCGAGACGTTTTTGGCGCAATGCGTCGAAGGCGACGAAGTTATAAGCGAAACCGCGCGCCACATTAGGAACATAGCAACCTTGGGAAAATCGGCGAACTCTTAGCGGTCCTCGGCGTCTGGCATCGGCGAACGAGAAGACGGGGGACGAGCGTCGGCGACGGCTGGCAATGCACCCAATGTGTGCACGGCGGAAGAACGCCACCAATACCCGGAGAGTTGGAAAAGCGCGGCAAGTGTGGCGGGTCATTTAGTCCCGACTTGATGGGCGCGATTGTGCGTAAAGAATGGTCGAGCTGGCACGCTGATTTAATAGACCAAAAGCCAGTCGTTTCGCTCGAAGAAATGCTTGGCGGCGGGATGCCTTCGGACGTTATCGGGCGTTTTCATAGCGAGCCCGACGAGATAGGGATCATCGACTGGTTCGAAATTGATCGTTGTCCGTTAAGCTATATCGACAGCAACAGCCCGCACTATGATCCCGGTTGGCTTGTCGAGGCTTTCGAAGCGGTTGGCGTACTTAATATGAGCGCGCCACACTCTTGGCTACCTGTTAAACCTTCTGGCGCTTTCCGTGACGCCGTTGTCATGATAAAATCTGAACAAGATCATGCAGCTGCATACCGAAGCAAGCACAGCGAGGAATGGTAAAGAATGGCACTCAATAAAATTTCAACGGAAATCATCGAGATTAAGTTAGAGGGTGCCGACAAAGCAGAAAAGGCATTAGCCGATATTGAAAAGCGGCTTTCCGAAGTTGAAAAGCAAGTCAAGAAAACCGACGATTCAACAGAAAAAGCAGGCGCGGGTTTTTCCAAGTTACAAGCGGGCATAACGACAGCGGGCGCAGCAATGGCAGGTTTTCAAGCCGCCGCCGCCGCCGCCGCAGCAGCCATGCAAGCAATAAAAGCGCCGGTCAATCTTGCGATGGATTTCGAGCGACAGTTCGCGCAAGTGAAAACGCTCAACTCGGAAATTGGCGACGACTTAAAAAACCAACTTTTGAACCTTGCGGCGGAGGTCCCACAAACGGCGGGCGACCTTACGGCAGCAGCATATCAAGCGATTTCGGCAGGCATTGACCCCGGACAGGTGACAGAGTTTTTACAGTCCGCAAGCCAAACGGCAATCGCGGCGGGAGGCACACTCACCGAAGCGGTTGAAATTCTCACGGCGGGCGTTAACGCTTTCGGCAAACAAGGCGAAACGGCTGGCAGCATTTCGAATAAACTTTTCGCGACAGTCAAGCGCGGCGTCACGACGATCCCAGAACTTAACGCGGTCTTTGGTCGAGCATCGGCGGCGGCGTCATCTTACGGCGTAAGCGTTGACGAAATCTTGGGCGCGATTGCGCAGCTCACAAAGCAAGGTCTGCCGACATCGGAGGCAGTAACGCGAGTCAATGCAGTTTTAAAAGAGCTTTCAAACGAATCGGGCACAGCGGCGAAGGCTTTAAAGAATCAGGGCGTGCAGCTCGGCGTTACGGCATTGCAGCAAAAGGGACTTGTCGGTCTACTCGAAGAAGTCAACAAAGCCACAGGCGGACAAGCTGACGCGGTGGCGCGTTTATCTGGTAGACAAGAGGCGGTCCAAGGGCTTTTAAAGCTCACGGGCGACAATATGGCGGCGTATGGTCAGATAGTGCGCGAGATAGCGACCGACACGCAGGCAGCAAGCGACGCAACCGAAACGATGCGCCAAACGACCGAAGGGGCGCAACGGCTTTTCGAGGCGGCGAAAGAGGGCGCTTTGCGTGATTTGGGGAACGAAGTTCTGCCCGCCGTTCGCGACTTGTTCATCTCGATGACTGAAGAAATTAACAAGAGCGGCGACAGCATCAAAGCAATCGGCGCGGTTTTCCGTGGCGCAATTCAGGCGGTCGAGCTGTTTATCAAATCGCTTAAACCTATCGGCGCAATTTTGGCGACGGCTTTCGGCGTAAAGTACGCGCCCGCGTTTGCTGGTCAGCTTGCGACAATGAGTCGAGCGCTAATGGGCTTTACTGCATCGGCGAGCACAGCAGGAGCCACAGCTGGCGGGACGTTCGGGCGAATCTTCGGCTCTACAGCTCTCAAAGGCGTCGCAGGTATCTTTGGCGGCCCTTTGGGCGTCGCGGTTGTCAGCGCGCTCGCCGGGATGGTTACGACAGCAATCGCAGAGGCATCGAACGACGGTCTAGACAAGCTCAGAGAAAAGCAGATTCAACAAGCAAACGCAGAGCTTTCGTCATTTTTGAAAGCCGAAGGCATCAAGCGCGACGCGATAGAAAAACGGCTTGAAGGACAAAAAGCAGAAATCGCGCTTTCCGAGCTTCGAGTTAAAGCCGCGATGGAAGAAGAAGAAGGAAATCAAAACCTTTCGTCTGGTCTTTCCGAGCTCACTCGACAGATAGAAGCACAGGGCGGCGAGTCTGTAAAACTTGCAGAGATATACCTACAAAACAAAAACGCGGCTCAAGAGCTTATTAAAACGCTGGCGGTCCAAGACGAGAGCTTCACGCAAATAATCAAAGCGCAAGAAAGCGCGGCGGGCTCAGCAAAAACCCTTGCAGAGCAAAATGCGGTATTAACAAGGTCGAATGTTCGACTAAATGCAGAAATCAAACAAGCCGAGCAAAATTTTAGCCAGACGACGCGAGCGATTGCAAGCATTCAAGACGAGCTTGTTAACTTAAACCCGCAAATCGCCAAAGCCGAAGCGGAGATGATGCGCTTACAAGGCAGCCTTAAATATGAGGACGTTTCTCGATTTACAAAGCTTGCGGAAGAGTTGCCAGAGCTTAAGAAACGCGCCGAATCACTCGACGCGCAGCTAATTGATTTGACCGCGCAAGAAGATAATTTTGTTCGCGCTCTTGATGAAGGTGCCGCAGCGGTTGAGAATAATAGCGCGCAACTTGCAATCAATGAAGAAGCTATCTCAAAAGCATCAAAGCTTCACGCAGAAAACAGCGCGCTAATCGAGAGCAACGTTAAAGCCATAGACAAGAAAATACAAGCGCTCACAAATGAAGCGCAGGCGCAAAAGGAAGCGGCGGGCGGTAACGCTGATTTCATTGCGTCAATCGACAAAGCTCTACAAATCAGAATCAAGCAAGCTAAAGAAGACGACAAGATCGCGAAGGCAGCTATCGAGAGAGCGAAGAAATTACACGAGGATCAAATCAAAGGGCTCGAACGTATAGCGAAAGCCGAGCGGCAAGACAACGTAAGGCGAAAACAAGAAGAAATCAAAGAGCTAACAGAGCGAGAAAAACGAGGTCAAGAAGCGATAGAAAGAGAGAAGGCGCTCGCACTTGCAAAGCTTGAAGCCGACGAAATGATTGGCGCAGGCGACAAGGTGCGACGTACTCTTCAAATTGAAGACGACGCCCGCAAAAAGTCCCACGATTTACGCATTGCGCTAATTCAGGAAACGATGACGAAAGAGCGCGCTTTGGCTTTCACAAAGACCGACGCCATGCGCGAAAATGTTGAGAATAGCAAAAAGTCGGAAGAGCTTAAAGAAGCGGAACTCGACCGAATCGGCGACATCGAGGCGCGTGATTTAGAGGCGGCAAAGAATCGAGCAGACGCGAGGATTTTGGCAGCCAATGTGGCTTTTGAGCACGAACAAGAAATGGCGCGAGTTTCTGCGCCCGGCGCAATCGCCGCAGGTGAAGACAGAGACGCGCAGCTCGCGAGAGAGAAAGCCGACTTTCTGCGCAGCATTGGCGAACAGCAGTTTGCTGACAGGATGGCGCAGTTTGAAGCTAATCGAAAACTTGAGCGGCTCGAAATGGAATCAGAGCTGACGCGACTGAACGCGACCGAGGCGGAAAAGTTCGACGCTCGACAAAGGTTTTCGGCTCAGACTTTGGACCTGAAAGACAAGGAACTCCAGGCGATAAAGCGCATGGAAGACCAACAGCGAAGATCATCGCTCGACATGGCAACCGAGGGTCTTCAAAATTTGCAGATTGCAGCCGAAGCGGCGGGCGCGTCTGATTCTTTCATCGGTAAAATTGAGGCGGCGCAGATTATCGCGAAAGGAGTCTTTCACGCTTTCCAAGGTGCGAGTGACCAAGCTATGGCATTAACGGCGTTCGCAAACCCGGCGACGTTCGCGCAGGGCGCCCTGTATCAAACGGCAGCACTAGCGCACTTTGCACAGGCGGCTACAGCGCCCATGATGGCATCGAGAGCGATGAGCGGAAGCGGCGGCGGAGCTGGCGCAGGTGGCGCTGTTTCCGGCGGCGGCATCGGTGCAAGGGGGCCAAGGCAAACGGCGACGACAGCGCAGCCAGAGCCCGCAGAGCGGCAAGCGTCGATTCAATTCGGCGACATTGTGCTTTCGGATATTCCGGCGCTCTTGTCGAGAAACGGTCAAAGGCAGCTAGGGCAGCAAATCGCGGGCGATATAGCGCGAGAACTTAACAGACAAAGAGCATTACCAGGCGGGGCGCGTATCTAATGGCGAGCATAATTAAAAAACCAAGGTTAGCGATTCTCGGAGAGTTTGACGGGACCGAGTACACAGGCACTTTGTACGCAAGGAATAATAACGCGGTTTCTGGCGTTCTCAGCACTAACAGCGAGCCGCATTTTGACGTCATCGCGTTCTTAAATGGGTACGGTTCCAAGTCTGGCAAAGATTTAAACTCGGAGCTATCGAGCGCCAAGCCGAGCCCATACACAGGTTTCACAAGCGGCATAGACGAAACGGGGCTATTCTATCTCGAAGCGGACGACGATTTCCAGCTTGGACCAACAGACGACAACCGAGAAAAGTTTGGCTTTACTGGCAGCGAAAGCACGGTTGAAACTTCCGGAACGTATCGACTAACGGCGACGAACCGGTGGCAACGTGGCGTATTTGAAATTGAGCGCGGCGGAAGCGGAAGCAAAGCAGGACTTTCACTTGCTGACGTTTTGCCGACAACTTCTTTTAGCGCCCAATATTTTTACAATCAGAGCGACAGCGACACGATTCGATTTGCCAAGACCGACATGACTTTGACTGAGTTTAATGCGCTCGAAGTCGGTTACGATATAACCAACGAAGCGACATCGCACTCGGCGACCTACTCAAGTAGCCTAGATCATCCTTCGATTGAGTTTTCGAGTCAAAGCTACAGCTCGTTTCGCGACGAATGGTCTTCACTATTTGTTGCTTCGACGGTCTTAGAAGACCCAAGCGGCAACGAATACACGCTAAAACACAAGTATTTTGTAAACTCAAATATTTATTTAGCGGTTGAAAGGGTCGGGCATTCTGTTACGCCTTCGGCGTCAACACTGTTTAGCTGGACCCATTCAGACGAGCAGGGTGGCACGGTGACGAAAAGCCTAACGTCGAGCGACTTTCTCGCAACGCGACAGCTAGTTTTCCCTACGTCAAGCCTAAGTCAAGATGACTACGACCGTCTGGTTTTGCCGACTACGGCGACCGATTCCAACGCTAACCAACAAACGATTTTAGCGAAGTTTCAAGACGGCGGGCAGAATCGAATCATTGCGCAGCCGGTCGGAAGCTTTACGCCCGATGCGACGCTTTCATGGTCTGGCGGCGAATTTGATTTCGAGATTCGAGAAAAGTTTTCAGATACAGATAACTATTATGTGACCGCATATAAAAACGATCATGTTTTTATTCCAAGCAATACGGACACATACAAGCACACAAATTCAGTTCCGACTACAATCACAGGGCTTCAAAGCTCAGAGCTTATCAACACGTCGGTTTTGCTGGGAACCACAGGATCAATAACAATTACAGAATTTAACTCGCTTACGGTCGGGCAGGCGATGACAGACGACAACGGCTTTAGCTGGGAACTGTTACACAAGTATGAAGATGGAAGCAGCGGTTTACGTCTTTTAGTCGCAAAGCCGGGCAGCTCTCACAATACCGCGACGGCTAATTTCGTTTCGAAAGGGATCACCCAAAGATTTTCGACGACAGACTTGCCAGACGCGGCGTACAACTCAATTGTCGAGGGTACTACGGTTTTCAAAGACAATACTAATTATTATCGAGTCGAGTTAAAAAACGAGGTCGTAGTTGGCTCGTCAACATTTAGACAGCTGTACTTGATGAAGCTCGGTCACGATTCAATCCTTTCTGGAAGCTTTACATGGCAAAGCGGCGGCACGACCTATACAGCATCTTCTTCTTTATCAGTTCATAACGCGATTGAGCTGGAGCTTACAGATATAACATCAACACAGTTCAACGCCCTCAATGTTTCTGATTATGTCGACACGACGACCGGCGGCGACGTCTTAAACTACGACGCATCAGGAAGAACGGGTCACGGAAACAATGATGTCTATGGGCATACTGTTACCATGAAAAACACAAGCGGAGGGCCGTATCGCGTAATCACAAGATTTACGTCTAGCTTAATACCAAAGTTTACCGGCGAGCAACCGGGACCGCCGTTTGATTTTCAGGTGACGTGGGGGCTCGATTTGTATTTCGATAACCTATATTGGACAACGACGGGCGGATACTCTCAAACATGGGACGGCATCGCAAACGCGCGCCGCGTGCAAAATTTGTCGACGTACATTCGCGTTCGTGGCTCAGTGCTCGACGCTGACGACATTTACAGCGGCAAATGTCTCGAAGATTTTGAGCATACAGCGGGCAACACACTCGCCTCGCTAGTGCTAGAAGAAGACGGGCACGTCTCCATCAATTACCCGTCAAGCGTGAATTACGACAACGTGAGCAGCAACACGGCAGCGGGCAAGGCGCTTTTACTACGGCTCGGCTTCGACGGCACCGAAACGGAAACAACAACCTTCGGAAATAATCGACAGCTAAAGGCAGCAAACCCAGCGCCGTGCGCGATGACTTCGCGAGGATACGTCGAGCTTCGACGCGAAACGCTCGGGCGCGACGATTTTTCGATTATGGCTGACGGCTCAGTGATTAGCGCAGGGCTATCGCCGATTAAAGGGTGGCACCTTCTTATTCGCGTTACAGGACCGGCGCACGGTTACAGCTCGAACCGCGAAAGGCATTTACGCGACTGGTGGAAGCATGCGCGGCGAGGTCTTACCATTTACCCGACATTCGGAGACCCGGACAATAACGGCGACGGCGGCAACGATACGCGACGCCATGTAAACATCGAAACGATTTACGGCACAGCAGACCGGCATACGCTATTCCAGACCGTAGAAGCCGACGAGAGCGCGCATCATTACGGAAAGCGCGTTGGCGGTCGTCTACTCGTGCGAAGGCATCCAGCAGACGCACAAGAGCGGCGAGAGTCATACAGCGGCGACATTGATATGCACCAGGACATTAGAATCAGATTACTAGACGACCCGACAAGGTAGGAAAATGAGCGACGCCGAACGAAATTGGAATATGGCAAAAGTCGAGAGCGGTATCTTCGACGATGACGTTTTGGGCGAGTTAATCAGGCGCGGCGCTCGCGTCGTTCAAGAAGAAAACGGGCTTACGGTTGACGGGCTTGCAGGTCGAGACACCATCGACGCAATCGAAACCGAACTTGATAGGCGCGTTAAGGTGCCCACAAGCCACGATGCGACCCGACCGCAGTACCAATGTCCAATCCCGAGAAGAAACGCAATAGAGAGCATTTACGGCTCGTTTCGATATAAGGAAGACCCAAAGACGCCCGGCGCGATAATCATCGACCCCGATTGGGTGCGGGCAAATATCAAAAAGCTGACTTTGCACACGGGTCAGACCATGTGGGTTCATCGTCTTGTCATGTTTGAACTTGCGGAGCTTTATGAAAAAGCTTGTAAGGTTTCAGGCTATACGCCCGCCAAGGTTGCGTCGTGGGTGCCTCGGCATATGCGATGGGACAAGACGCGCAGCCTGTCGCGCCATTCGTGGGGCATTGCCTTCGATATTGATTGGAGCTTGAACGGCGTCGGCATGACCGATACGCCGCTACATAAGCACCCGGAATGGGTCGAAACCTTTCGCGCCGCCGGTTGGAATTGTGGCATTGATTGGCAGACCTACCCTGACCCTATGCACTTTGAGAGAACTGCGCGTTAGTCGTCAGGAAAGAGCGGATAACCGAAATGATAATAGTCTTGGGCGTAAACTCTCATGATCTTGTCGACGATATGACTCGGGGCTTTTGGCCAGTCGAGCTTTTGTTTGTTGGTTTTGGCTATGTGCTCGATTTTCGCTTTGTATGGTATCCATCGAAGAGACGCCATTTTTGCCACGGCTTGTTCTAGACCGTCTTCAAAGTGAAAAATTTTTGTATTGTCTAAAACAAGGTCAGATGCGGGGCGCAAATGTTTTTGCCAGATTGTGTAAATTTGCCCCGACTCAAGTTCTTCGAGCTGGCGAAACATATCGCCCGGATTTTCGGCGCGTTTATTGTGGGCGAAAGCGGATTCAATGCGACGCATAGGGTGGCGACATATTGCAAACGACGGCGGCGGCTTTTGGTCTTGTCGCTTATAGTGTAGACGAATCTCGAAGTAATTCGGGTGGAGCGTCTGCGCATCCATGATAGACCAATCGGCGGTCCATCGTTCACGATCGAAAAGTTTGATAATCGACTGACCGGCGGCTTTCGGGATATGACAAAAAAATAGGCGGCTGGGTTCACCCGGTGCTGCCGTTTTGCGAGTGAGTTCTGGCATGATTAAAGATTGCGCACAATCCCGTCGAAAGCTTCGATACTTTGCCCCTGGACCTTTAACAGATTTTCAAGGTCGTTTATGCGGTCGCTCATTGCCTTCATCTGCTCGCGGCTTGAATCAATGTAATCAATGATCAATTGGTTAGAGCGGATAAGCTCGTTTCGAAGCTCGGTAAGCTCGTCGCCTCGATTACCTGTTTTGCCGTTTAGTATTTTGTTGAAATCCATGATGCACCCTAGAACGGAATCGGGTCGGAGCTGTTGCCGACGTTGCCCCAACCATTCGACGCGGGCGCGGCTTGTTGACTTCCCCAACCATTCGACGCCGGCGCGTTTTGTTGCCGTGACTGTTGATTGTCGCCGCCACTCAAAAAGGTGACATTAGTGGCTTTAATTTCCGTACTCTTTCTTTCAACGCCGTCGCGGTCTTGATAGGCGCGAGTTTCGAGTTTGCCTTCGATAAAGACTTGGCGACCGGTTGAAAGGTACCGAGCGCAAAGCTCGGCGGTTTTACCAAATGCCGTGATATTGTGATATTCGGTTCTCTCTTGTCTTTGTCCGCTCTTGTCGGTCCAGCTTTCATTAGTCGCAAGACCGAGGCGAGCCAGAGCGCCGCCGCTGGTTTCTTTCATTTCAGGGTCACGGGTTAAACGACCAACTAAAATCACCTTGTTAACGCTACTCATGTTTTTTTCTCCGTTTCTTTAGCAGCTCGACGCGAAGCGCGCCAAATTCACACGTACCGCAAGCCGTACAGCCGGCGATTTGAAAATCTATCGGGCTCGCGCCCTCGGCGGTCAATCTATCAAATTTTGCCTTATGCGTCTTATGTCTTTGTGCGCATGCTTTTCCGCTTAGAAAAGATACTGAATCTTCGACCATTAATTTGCAATAAAAAAATCGCGCGGCTTGTTCGGGCGTCTTTGGTCTCAACCGTCTAAAAACGCCAACGGAGCTTATTAGTGCTTGCAACGGGTCATGGTCTGACATAATGTTTTTTTCCGAGCGGAAATTTTTATATTGCTAACTGTTCCCCGTTGCGCATAGTGTAAGGCAATGACACACAAGAACCTACAAAAAACTTTGGCGCGCTTTATCTTACGTGAGGGCGGCGGAAAATGGCTTGGCGAATTGTCCGGGCTTCCGGTGCCGTCGGTACTGCTCGCGCTCGATGCTCTTGCAGACGGTCAAGGTCTCGTCGAGTGTACGCAAAGCGAAATCGCCGAAGGGCTCGCCATGGGACGCCGCACGGTGTCGAAATGCTTTGTTTTCATGAAAGCTAAAGAACTCATCAAAAGCGTACGCCGTGGCGTTTATTCGCTTGTTTCTTACGAGTCTCTAACGGTTATGCGCAGCCAGTGCGCACAAGTCGCAGTTATGAGCACTGAGTGCTCACAAGTCGCAGTTATGAGCACTGAGTGCTCACAAGTGGGTCGAGAAAATGAGGGTCTGACAGTATATAAAG
>VMHT01026337.1_pt1 | contig 29928 bp, 56 predicted proteins | sample 4693611 | NCBI WGS metagenome assembly VMHT01 (sample SAMN12280063, study PRJNA550983) | marine metagenome | isolation source: seawater sampled from same location over 5 years 0.02-0.2 micron viral filtrate | place: USA: collected off the coast of southern California halfway between the port... ... | reverse complement strand
ATTTATTAAGAGTGGCTATTGGAAAAAGTATAAGAGATTTTGATAAAGAGGATAAAGACACTTTGAATAAAATTTATGATAGATTAGAAAAGAGTAAATTTGATTATGCAAAAGGTGGCTTTATTAGTTATGAGGGCAATTTATTCAATCCCACAAACACAAAGAAACACAAAACGGAAAAAGAAGCCGAAGCAAGAATTAAAAAATTGAAAGGAAATAAGTATGGTGAAAAAGGTATTATTTCTATTGAACAATTTGAAATGCTTAACAAATATCAAAAAGGTGGTAAAACACAAGGCTACAATGCAAGGTTAGATGAAAGTTTAGGAAACCGAAAAGGAAGAGAAAGCACCAAGCAACAATCTAAAAAGGATAGAAGGGATGAAAGCAAGGGTATGGAAAAAGGAAGCGGTAGAAGAGCGTACTCATCGGTTAGCACAATGGATGTAGGTGATAGAATGATGGAAAAAGGTGGTAGTATAAAAGGCACAAAAGTAGTAAGATTTTATTATGATGTTTATAACAACTATAACCGATATAAAAATCAAGATAATAGTAGATTAGAAGGAGATTATAAGTTAGCATTAGAAAAAGCATTAGAAAAAGCCGAAAAAGACAAAAAAGATGGAACTTATGAATTATTTAGAGGAAAAACACCATCTAAATTGAATTTTGAAAAAGGTGGTAAGTTAAAAGCCAAAAAAGAAATAGCGGAAGGTCTTGAAGAGTTGGAAGTTGGTTTAGCGGGTGCAAGTAAAAAGCACAAGCAACAAAGTAAACTTGCGAAGCAAATAAAAGATGGTTTTGAAAGTTCTTTTGCAAAAGGTGGTAATGTGCCTAAACGCTTTCTTGATGAAAAGGGTGAAAGAAAAAACGACCCCGAAACTATTGAAGAGTTAACGGAGTATGTGATGAGTTTACCTCAAACAAAGTCAAAGCATTATAATAAGGTAACAAAAAAATACTCACCAAAAAGACAAAAATTACATAGACAAATAATAAATAAGTTTAAAGGTGATTTAGTATGTATTGAAAGTGATGAGCCAATAGCTATTCTTATGGGTGGCTCACCCGCAAGTGGTAAAAGCACCTTCTTACGAAAGTATGCACCATATCTATTAAAAGAAGAGTTGTTAAGGATTGATGCAGATGAGGTTAGAGCAATGTTACCCGAATACAAAGGTTGGAACGCATCAGCTACCCATAACGAAACTCAAGATATTGTAAAAACTTTATTAAGTGATAGAACTATTGGTGTTCCTTGCAAGTACGATTTAATATTTGATGGTACAATGACAAGTCCTAAAAAGTATCTTGATTTAATTAGATTGCTCAAAAAACTTGGCTACAAAGTGTTTGTGGTATTTATAGATAAAGTGCCAAAGGATGTTATTATGAAAAGAGCAATGGATAGGTATAAGAAAAGCGGAAGGTTTGTACCGCCATTTGTTATTGAAGAGTTTTTTGAAAGCGGTAAAGATTCACTTGCAAAAGTAAAAGCAAAAGTGGATGGGTATATGATTGTTGATGGAAGCGATAGTAATTATAGAGTTGCTGAACAAAAGGGTTTAAAACTACCAAAGACAAGAAAGTATAGTAGGTTGGGTGTACCATTAAAAAAACGAGTTACAAGAAAGAAAAGGTAATGAGTAAACTTTTTCTAGCTATTACATTTTTTGTTTTAGCAAACATATTGGTTTGGTTTCAAATGAATGGTCAATTTGTGTGGAAGTGGTTTGACAAAAACCCAATTTTGTTATCAGTCGTTTTAGGGTCAATAATTTCATATTTGTATATATATGCTACAAAATGGATATTTGATTACTTTGATGGTATGCTTTGGTCAATTAAGTTTTTTAATTTTGCTTTAGGGTCAATAATATATGGTCTTATGACCTACTATTTTATGCAAGAGGGTTTAACTACAAAAACCTTTCTTTGTTTATTTTTTGCATTTGTAATAATTAGCATACAAGTATTTATGAAATAATTAGTATATTTGTTACGATAATAACTTTATTAAATATAATATGGAACAATTAGAACTCACCTACGAAGCGTTAATGGATAAATACAAAATTTCTTACAACTCTTTACCATCAGAAATTAAAACTATGATTCGTAAACTCGACAATGCGGTTGATGATTACGAAGGTATGGATGATGATGATGATGAATTATCAATAGTTGAATCGGAAATCAAATCTTACGATTCTCAAATTAAAATTCAAATACGAGAATTTATTCAAAAGAATAAAGAAAAGGAAGAGCAAGAAAGGAAAGCAAAAGAAAAAGAAGAAGCCGAGTTAATTTCAAAAAAACAAGCCGAAGAGCCAAAAGTTGAGGAAAAGGTTGAAGAAGCACCCAAGAAGAAAAGAAAGGGTATCGGAATGTTATCTTGGATGGATTGGGAATAATCAATAAAAATACTATATTTGTGGCTGAAAGCGTTAAGCAATTAGTATTGTTTATAAGCGAAAGTGATTCAAGTTACTAAAATTTTACACCCAAAGAGGTTAGTTTATACACTCTTTGGGTTTTTTTATGCTATATAAAATAAAAATAAAACCAAGACCAACACCAAGACCTAGAGTAGGTAAGTATGGTGCTTATTATTCAAAATCTTATAGTGAACATAAGAAGAGAATGGAGTTGTTGGTGAAAGAATTAAGAATTGAAAAGGGTGAATATAATCACTTATCTGTATCGTTTAATTTTCCTTATGCAAAGGGAAAGAAAAAATCTGAATGTATTGACAAAGAGTTTTGTTATAGTAAGGGTGATTTAGATAATCTACTTAAATGTTTAATGGATGCTTTAGAGGTTGCGAAAGTCATTGAAAATGATAATGTGTTTTGTAAATTACAAGCCGAGAAAAGGTGGACTACGGATGAAACGGGGTTTATCCTTTTTTCTTTTCAAAAATTTTAAGGCATTTGATTGTAAATACTTTTTGTTATATTTGCGTTGATGAAAAAAACACTTGAAAGCAAGGTATCATTGGAATTGTTGACCGAAGTAATTAGGTCGATAGATGAGTTCGGTGTCGATGGAACACTCACCATACTTAAAGAAAGTAGGGATATGAATGAGGGTACTATGGAATTAAAGAACTTTATATTTTCTTATGTGTGTAGGTATTATAGCTTGTCTAAAAGTAAATTAACATCACAAAAGAAAAGCAATAGCGAACAACTTTATAATGCAAAGTGTATTATTTCATATTTGATATATAAAAATTGTGGTCTTAATCAGCACCAAATTGGTAAAGAAATGAGAAGGTCATATTCAATTATTTCAAGATACATCAATCATATTCAATCTTTATCAAATAATATACCATCTGAAATAAAGCTGAAAGAAGATTTGAATATAATAGAAAACGACATAAATAGATACAAACTTAACAAACTTAAAAATGGCAGTTAAAAGAGGGCGACCACCAAAAAGTAAAAACGAAGATAAGGTAGAAGAAAAAGTTGAAACTAAAGTAGAGGAAGTTTCTAAAGAAAATGAAACCAAAGCCGAAGATACTGATTCAACTATGGATGAAATAAAGGAATTTATGCAACCATCCGAGCCAAGTGATGCTATTTTTAACCCACTAAAAGAGGATGTGGTTGAAAGGGAATACTCAACACCTAAAATTGCGGAAGGTATAGTTGAGGATTTAGATGAGCCGATATTTCAGCAACAAACATATCAAGATTTAACTGATATGAGTGATGACTTTGAAGAAAGCGACCCATTACAAGACCCAAATCCCGCTTTACACGATTTAAGTGATAAAGACAAAAAACAATCATCGGAGTATTTAGCTGATGCTACTTTGTCTGCATACGCAATGCTATTGAAGTTTGGTAGCGGTATGGTCAAGGTTTCTGATAGCCAATTACAAAAGAAAGCTGAAAAATATAATGTTGACCTTAACGATAGAATTAGTGTAGATGGTGTAAACCAAGTTTCGGTATCGGAGTTTATGCAGTATTACAATGAGGAAATTGATAGGGCGATGGCATACGACCCCGCATTTGGTAAAGAAGCCAAGCCATTACTTGTTGAAATTTATTCTAAAAAAGGGTGGGGTTTAACACCCGAACAAAAACTTATGTTATTATTCGCATCTGATATAGGAAGCAAGTTGGTTGTTGCAAGTCAATTATCAAGGCAGATTGATGAAGCATTTAAGGTGAAAGGGCAAAATCCAAGCGTTGTTGCAAAAGTAGATGATGATTTACGAGAAGAAGCTGAAAAAGAAGAAGAAGATAAAAATGAAAATGCTGATGAAGTTTCAACACCCACATTAGAAGTAGAAGAAATTATACCATCTGATGTAGATGACATTACACAAAGTATAAGAGGTAAGCAAGTTATTGATTTTGATAACAACCCTTTAAGGGAAACAAAAAGAACTATGCACACCCACGCAAAAGCACCAAAAGTAACAAAGGTAAGTAAGAAGAAATGAAAAAATACCCCAAAGTATTAGTTACCGCACCTACACACATATCTAAAAACTATTGCGTATATGAGTGGATGGAAAATGTTGCTAATTTAAGCTATGGTAATTTTGAAGTTTACTTATCCGACAATTCACCAACACCCGAAAATGCAAAATGGTTAAATAGAACATTTGGTGTTAAGGTTGGTTGGAAAGATTATGGTGATGAAGTTCTTTTGGTAAAGCTAACTAAATCTCACGAAGATTGCAGAAAGAAAGCAATAGATGGTAATTTTGATTATATGCTACACTTGGAAACAGATGTTTTTCCACCAAACGATATAATTGAAAGGTTAATATTTCATCGTAAAAAAGTTGTTAATGGTTGGTATATGATTGGTGGCGGTGGTATGCGACATCCCGTATATAGACAAATGCAAGACAAAACTAAATTGCAAAAAGAAATTAAATGGGTATATACACTTTCAAACAATATACATCATCAAGGTCATCGAGGTTTGATAAAGGTTGACCAAAGTGGTTTAGGTTGTCAACTCATTCACAAGTCAGTTTTTCAAAAGCAAAGGTTTAGACATCCTATTATAGATGGAGAAAAGAAAGAGTATGAAGGTTTTAGTGATGGTGCATCAACCGATAGTTATTGGTGCAATGATTTATACTTTGATACTAAAATAGATAACTTTGTTGATTTATCACTTTTTTGTATTCATAAAAACGATTCTTATTCTTGGGGTAAGAACGCTAATTTAATTAAAGATAGTAAAAACGAATAAAATGGAAGCAGTCAAAAAAAGCAAAAAAAATCCAAAAGCTATGGACTTTATGGATGGAATGAAAGAGTATTTCAAAGATAGAAGTAGAGAAAAGGTTAGAGCATTAGAGGGTTTTGAAGCAAATATACAACACGATATGGTTTATTTAGATAAGCTAAAAGACAAAGCACAAGCATTACACTTTAAACTTAACAAAATAGCTGAAATAGGTAAGCAAAAAAATGATGTTGAATTTACAACATTGGATATTGATTTATTCAAGACCGCAGAAGAAATATCAAAAGTAGAGCAGATTGTTTACGATAAATATGTATATTTTACGCAAAATTTAAAACCCCGTATGGAAGAGGAATTTAAAGAAAGTGAAAAGGGTTTTGATAAAATGGATGAAGAAGCTAAAGCAATATTAAAAGAATATAGCAAGGTTGAGAAAGAGTTAGGTGAAAATCCTTTGATTGAAAAGATTAAAAAGGTTTACACCAACGCAGAAGATTTGAAATTTGATTTGACAAATAAGGAAGATAAAAACCACACATACAAAGAATTAAAAAGATTAGTTTCAGTATGGAAAAGTGATGCTACAAAAGGAAAAGGTAAAAAATGAGTAAGGAAGTTTTTAAGTTAAGATTGAAAATAATTAAGGCGAAGTTGCAAAGACAACCAAAAATCTTAATACAAAAACTACAACAAGAATTAGATAACTTAATTAAAAATGAGGGAAGCACAACTAGGGGTAGCGGTAGGTAAGCGAGGTATCGGTAAATCCTATACAACTACCCGAATAATGAGTAATTATGTAAAAGGTTTTGGCGGAAAAGTAAAGCCAAGAAGAGTTTTGATAATGGATGTAAATGATGAATTTCAAGGTGTCAAAGCTATTTCCCCGCAAGACATTGCAAGGTTTTCAATGCACCCTAAAGTAGAAGCAAGGCGAATTAGACCATTTAATATGGATGGTACTAAAATGACTTTATCAGATATTAGTGAAACACTTTTTGTTGCATTAGAAACATACAAGGGTGGTCTTTTACTTATAGAAGATATTAACAAATATATGAGCCATCACTTTCCCAAAGATTTAGTAGGTGCTATTGTTACTAATAGACATAATTCTATGGATATTATTATGCACTATCAAGCCATCGGCAAAGTACCCACAACAATTTGGGAAAATGCGAATTGGGTAAGATTTCACAAAAACAATCAATCAGTTGATAGACATAAAAAGAAGTTTGAAGATAAGTATGAATTATTTAAACTAATAGAATGTTTAGTAGATAATGAATATGAAAAAGGAAATAAGCATTTCTTTATGTATGGTAACATTGAAGATACTAAAATAAATGGGGAATACACAAAGAAGCAATGGAATGATGCTTTAGAAAGATATTTGTCTGAAAATTATAGGCAAGTTGTTTTACCCGAATCTAAAAGAATGACTTTAGATGGTAAAAGCGTTCACAAGTCGGTTAAAGATGCAACCACATACTTAAAAAACAAGTTGACAAAAAAGTATTTGTAAGTAGTTTGTAAGTAGGTTTTCTAGGTTGAATTTCCCTATTTGTAACACTTTGAAAGAATACTTGATTAGACCCTATCTTAAAAGATGGGGTTTTTTTATGTTACTTTTGTGTCGAGCCAAATTAGTATTTGGTGTATAAAATTTATTTATAACTTATAAAAAATCTATTAGTATGGACTTTACACAAGTAGCAGTAGGAATCTTGACAACCGCAGTAGGTGTCGCTTTAGGTATGTACGCAAAAGACAAGTTTCTTAACAAGTAAGCAATAGCTTATCGTTAGTCAACAAAATGAATGTTTAATTTTTAATTATTAGAAAAAGTGGAAAATTTCAAAAATTATTTCTCGGAAGCATTAAATGATGCAAACGAAAGTTACTTTTCTATGGATGCTTATGATTATGATGATGACTTTTCATTTGTAGATGATGATGGATATTCAGCAGATGGCGGACAAGGGTCTGCACCAACATCGCAACCATATATTGTTAATGTTCAAAATACTCTAACTAACTCGAATGATATAGCAAATGTTACTATCTTAGGTGCTTATAGCCAATTAGGTCAAACAGCACCCGCTTATGGTAACACTACGGGTATCACGATTGAAATGGGTATTGCGAATTTAACTTATACTGAATTTCTTTATCAGTCAATGAACAAACCATTCGTGGTTGGTTTAACTTATATGACTTCTACAAATGATGCACAAGTATTAGAAACGATGACTTTAACACAAAAAGACATCAATGGTAATGTTTCTTCAAAGGTGTTAACACCAACAATCGACCCTTACCAATTTCAAGGTGGGAAAATTGCAATGAAGTTCGTTTACAAAATTGATGGTTTTACAAACATTGTTATCTCTAAAGTATTAGGGAAAAATGCTAGTGGAGTAGGTAACATCAAGTTATATTTCTACCCATCTGAAACAGTTTCTACATCTCGTTCTTTGAGCGGTCGTAGAGCAGTTCGTGGTTACGGAAATCCAAAAGTAGAAAGAACTAATAAACTACAACTTTCTCGTAGGGCAGTTCGCCAAATCGAAGGATAGTAGTTTTTTGTTTATGGTTATTAAAAGGGGTGGTGGATTTTTCTATCCACCCCTTTATTATTTAAAAAATTATGGGAAAGAAAATATCGTTTTATGATTATGTAGCAAGTAACAATCCGCAAGGTGTGGAAGAGTTGGTTGCTAGTTTTGGCAGTTACCCAAGAACAAGAAGCAAAAGAGAATTGTCTATGTTCTTAAAGGATATTGTAAGGAATAGTGGAGAAGATGCCTTAAAAGGTATAGCGAAAATTCATCCCGACAAAGAATTGATTGAAAGTATTGGTAAAAGCGAAGAGTTTTCTAACGCTTGTGGTTGTGAATCATTCACTACTTTTGATGGAAAGACATATACCGACCCAAGTAAGTGTGGTCAACACTCAAGTTTTGTGGGTGCAGATGGTGAATCAAGTGAAGAGGTGTCGGAAAATAATAACGGGGGAATTAGTCAAAGCACATTGAATACTATGCTTATAGGGTCAATAATGGTATTGGGTATTGCTTCTTTAATAAAAAAGATATGATGAATAGAAGTTATTATTTATATTTAATTTTAGGTGCTTTAGGTGTTTATGGTATTACATCGTTAATAAGGAAGAAGAAAATAAACGATGTTATTGCTAATATAACAACTGATTCTGAAGGAAGTAGTGGTCAAGCCGAAGCGGGTTTTGATGCTAGTCAAGTTGCAAAAGCATTGTTTTTAACAATGAGTGGTTTTGGAACGGATGAAGATAAGTTCTATGAAATAGGTAATTCGTTAAGTGATACACAAAGAGAAGCGGTTAAAGTAGCTTATGCAAATAAATATGGTGAAACTTTAAGAGATGCGATAGAGGGAGATTTTTCATTTGGTGCAGAAGATAAAGCATTAGCATTGTTCGGTTATAGTAATTAAGATATGAAGTATTTAAGGCACGATTTTACAGATAATCTTTACACTCTACCAACGGGTGTTAGAGAAGCTATGGTGCTTGATGAAATTAGTAAGCTAATTAACTTGTCAAGAAAGGCAACATTAGATGCAATGAAAATTTGCGGTGTAGATATAAATGATGATGCTAGTAAAAATACCATTTCTAAAGAATTGTGTAAAAATTGGAATAACTTAAAATTAAGAAATAAGTTAGCCAAGATGATTGTATTGATTAACGCAAGAACTGATGAGGATGTTTTTGTAAACTTTGATGGTGAAGAAACATCAAGTGTTAGAGATATGATGCAAAAAGGAAAAAAATATGTTGACAAATACAAAGACAAAATAAATGATATTGCATATAGTATTGGTCAATCTTTAAAATTTAAATCAAGTTCAAAAGTAATCGAAAACAATATAGTTGATTATGATTCTTTTGGCTCAACATTTAAACCAAAGGCGGGTCTAAAGCATACCATTAAAGAATCAGAAGGCAATGGAAATTGGTCGTTTCTCGCTTTAGTAGGTATGTTAGGACTTGCTACTATGATGTATATGAAATATGAACAATAGGGTTAAGAGAATTAGTCCTAGAGCATATAATATGAGCAAGGAGAACGAAAATGATGTAATAAGTGTACCTAACGGGAAAAAGTTAGTGGAAAAAGCAAGAAGAAACCTTTTTATAATGGTTTTAGGCGGTGTGGGTGGACTTATTGTAGGACTTAAAATGGGTAAAAATCCTTACCTATATACCGCAATAGGGTTATTGGTAGGTAAAGTAGTAACAAAGTTAAAAAAGTAATATGGAAAATTTAAGTGCAAACCAAAGGTATAAGCAAAGCGGTAGTGATTTGACTTTTACTGAATGGTTAAAAAAAGAAACAAAAGTTGGCAATTTGGAAGATTTCAGAAATGCTGATGGTGGCGGAGAAGAGGAAAAGAGTAGTAATACTATGACCTATGTGTTATTAGGTGTTTTAGCAATAGGGTTATACGCATATTACTCAAAAAAGAAATAATGAGAATAAAGGCAAAAACAAATAGACAACCATTGACCTTGCAAATTAAGGTAAGGACTTATCGACCTACAAAGTTGATATTGCGTGTAAAGGATGCAGACCAAAAGAATACATACTTTACAAATCGCTTTATGACTATGGATGGTGAGGAAAGTTTTTATGTTCGTATGCCACAATCACCTAGAAATGCCGAAATAATAATATTTGACAAAGAAGAGGGTGATGTTTCAAAAAGCCAAACAAGAGATTTTGAAGTTATACAATTAAGGAAGCTACCATTAAAAACAACCAACTCATCGTTTGAAAGTTCTAACCCTATAATAAAGGACTTTGTAAAATTCGCACAAGAGTTTAGTGAAAAAGCGGGTGTTCTATCTGCGGGAAACTCTATTTATACAAGCGATAATGGTATGTTTAGAATCGACTATAAAGATGCTATCAAAGACCGAAATGGGAAATCCTTAATGACCCCCGCTAGAATTTCTAAAGAGAGGGGTATTATACAAGTGCAAAAAGGACTATTCAAAAAATATACTATACCTATGCGTATGGCTATATTGCTTCACGAATTTTCTCATTACTATTTGAATAATGATATGAGTAACGAAATAGAAGCAGACCTAAATGCCTTACTTATTTATCTTGGTCTTGGTTATCCAAGAATAGATGCGTTTAATGTATTTATCGGAGTGTTTAAAAACACACCATCTGAACAAAATGCTGAAAGAATTAGAATACTCGAAACATTTATAAAGGATTTCGATAGAAAGAATGTTCAATTAGTTTATGAAGAAGAAAAATGAGTTACGACTACGGAAATGACATAACATACGAATCAGAACCCGATTACGATTCAAATGTTCCATACGATAGTTCTTGGGATTGTGAAGATTGGAGAATATATTATGAAGCATTAGAAGATGAGTATGGCTCAAATGAAGCTACTAGAATATGGAATAATAAATGGCGAGAAACACCAACAACACCGCTAACACTAGGTGTGCTTTCGGGTGCAGATAACTTGGATTGTAAATATAGCAATGCTTGGAGAAGTTGGGCGGATAGCAAAGGTTTAGAATATGACCATCTCGTATTAGGTCAATTTGATAGTTGGCTATATGATACGGGTGATGAAGTAGGTGGTGCGGTTTCGGGTGTAGGTAGTGCAATAGGTTTTTTGGGTAAAAACTTAAAATATATTGTGGCGGGTGTACTTGTATTTGGTGGGCTGTATGCTTACAAGAACTTTATTAAAGGAGATGATAAAATAAAATTAAGATAATGGAATTAGAACAAGAGCAATTAGAAGATAAAAGTGTTTTAAATCTTTCAAGGGATTTGGGTTTCTTTATACCAAAAGAGGATAGAGAAAATTTAGATGATAATGCTGAATTTTTAGGTCTTGGTAAAAGAGGTAAAAGAAGAAGGCAGTTAAGAAAGCAAGGACTTTCAAGAAAGGAAGCTAGAAAGCAAACTCGTGAAGAGTTAGGTCGTACTAAAGTAGGTGGCTTCTTAAACAAGGCGGGTAAAAAAGTTGGTCAAGTAGTTAAAACGGGTGCTTTAGCAATACCTAGAAACGCTTTCTTACTACTATGTAAGATAAACTATCGTGGATGGGCGGATAAGTTCAATGTGGCTTTACGAACTTCCTCTTTTGAGAAAAAGTTAAAAGATAAGTGGGAAAAGTTAGGTGGAAGATTTAGCGTTTTAAAAAGAAATATAAATATGGGGGTTGGTAAAAAACCTTTATTATGTGGAAGAAAATGCAAAAAAAGAGTTGAAGAATGGAGAAATCAAGCACAAACTGAATCTTTTGTAAGTTTTAACGCTTATGATTTTGGAACAAATGAATACAACTACCCTACGGGTGTTGAAGAAGCGGGTGTAGGAACAACAGTTGCATCTGCATCAGTTATTACGGGTGCTTTAACTACATTGATTGACCAAGCGAGTAAATCATTTGTTGAAAATGCGGGTGAAAATATAGGTGATGCTTTAGCAGATACATTGCTAGACCCAAGTGGAACGGGTGATATGCCACCCCCACAAGATACACAAGCATATCTCGAAAGAGAAATATTACAAAACCCTTCACTAACATCAGAACAAAAGCAACAAGCAGTTGCAGATTTAAGAAGTTCTTTAGGTGGTGGTGCAACGGGTGGAATGAATAAAACTACTAAATACGCTTTAATTGGTGGCGGTGTATTGGTATTAGGTTTAATTGTAATTGCCATCGCTAAAAAATAAATAAATATTATGAATACATTTTTTGTAGATGCGGATGATATGGACTTTGATGGCGAAGATTTTTTAGGTCTTGGTAAAAAAGCTCGTGCGAAACGCAAAAGGAAAAAGCAGTTGAGAAGTCAAGGACTATCTCGTAAACAAGCTAGAAAACAAGCTAGAAAAGAGTTGAAAACGGGTGTTATAAAACCAATTAAGCGTAAAGAAGAATTGGTAGTTAGCTTACCAAGACCCGCAAGAGCAAAAGCAGAAGCGGTTGTTGGAAAACTAAAAAATGCGGGTATTCCAAATGTAGCAATTAGAACTAGAAATGGCGAAGCAGAAGTTATTGGTGTAACAGATGCGGGTTATGAGGTTGATGTTACGGAAAGCGGAATGGTAAGACCAACAACTCGAATGGCAGAAGGAGATTTTGAAGCGGGTGCTTCGGATGGAAAGAAAACAAATTATATGCTTATTGGTGGAATCGCATTAGTGGTTGCAATAGGCGGGTATTTCGTTTTAAGAAAGTAATTAACAATAATAAATAATTAGAAAAAATGAATAGATTTTTTGATACAGATGAAGATTTCGCATCTTTTAATCACGAAATTGCAACTGATTTTCCCGATGCCGAAGAGTTAACGGAAGGGTCAGTTAATGTAAACTTTGAAGGCGAGGATTTTCTTGGACTTGGTAAAAGAGGTAAAAGAAGAAGAGAATTAAGAAAACAAGGTTTATCACGAAAAGAAGCTAGATTGCAAGTAAAGAAAGAAATGCCTAGAAGAGCATTGAAAGATACCAAAGTTGGTAAATTAGTTTCTGATGCTTTAGCTAATCAAGGTCAAGGTGGAAAAGGCGGAACAAGAAGCGAAATTGGTGGTGATGCACCAATGGTAGCGGGTGGAAAGCCAAAATTAAGCACAACAACAATGTTATTGATTGGTGGTGGTGTTTTAATAGCGGGTGTTTCTGCATACTTTTTACTAAAAAAATAAAAGCGATATGAATACAAAGAAACTTTTTGGTTTCGGTATTCTTGCTTTTGTTGGTGGCGGTGCGTATTACTTTTATAGACAAGTAAATCTGTTCAAGCAGATGGTTGTCAAAATTGTAAATGCTAAACCAAAATCAATTAGCACAAGTGCGGTTGAAGTTGAATTTGAAGTTCAAATCAACAACATATCAAATATAGATGCTTACATAACGGGTCTTAATTTTGATATAATAGTTGAAAATCAACTTGTAGCTACAATAAGTAAAAGTTTCGACCCAAATAAAATAGTAGAAAAAGGTGGTGTAGCTTTCATCAAGCTAGAAACTACATTTGACCCAAGCAAAATATTGGCGGGAAGCATTATAGGTTTATTAGATAACCTATGGAGTGGGTCTGCGTTCAATATAAATGTTCGTGGAAAGTTGAATGGTGGCTCAAAATTCTTTAAATTAGCCGATTACCCTATAAATGAAAATATTAGCGTAGTTGGATAAAAATGATTTTGAAAATAACAAACAAGGTAATGCGAGATGGTATAGTCCGTTTTGCTAAACTTAATGCGGTGGATAATATGAGTTTACAACTTATGATATTCACAACTGATGAAAATGCCACACCGAAGTATAAGTATTGCGTTAAAGGAGTTCCAAAAGAGGAAGTTTCCTTTAACCAAATACTTAATTTGAAGTACGACTTGATGAATCGTGAAGCAATAGCTACACCATTCATTCAAGAAAGTTTGCTCAAACTATCTGATGAGTATAATTGTAAACCAAGCGATTTGCTTGTTTTTATTTATTCAAAGGATAAAGAGTGTAGCGATGTGGGTTTATATGTTTATAAAGACAAAAAACCCGTTAGAAAAATGGAATTAAAAGAATTATTTAACACGGAATAATATGAGTAACGGGTTAGTTAGAAGAGGTGTTGACCTTAATACAATTACAGACACTAATAAGGTATTTACTGATTATGTAAGTATATCTATTACCGCAGATGGTGGAAACTTAACTATAAATAGTGGTTATATTGATACTGATGGAACAACTTTTGTTTCGGTTAGTTCTATGACTTTATTAGATGGTTTAAGTATGAATGTTAACGCAACAAATGGTAGCGTTTTAAATTCAATAAAGGTAACAAGTGGTAGTGCAAGTATAAATGGTTATGTTGTGGCTATGAAATAAAAAAGAGTTATGGCACAAGTAAATGATTCTTTCCAACTTTCTTTTGTAAACTCATCTAGCGATAGTGTACCTATTTCTTTATTTCAATTAGGTAGCAACGACCCAAATGCACCTCAATCTTTAAACATATATAATCTCGTTAACGGAGATACAACTTTTGGAAATCCAAATACCGCACCCGCAAGTGTAGATACTTTAGGTTTTAGAACAAATGAATTTGATGTTTCTACGGGTTTGTTTCTATGCGATGGTGTGATTCAACTTATTTTTTCGACAACACCCGCAACAACATTAAATAGAGTGTTTGTTACGGGTCAAAGCATATTAGATTTACAAACTAACCTCAATAATGATTTAAAAATTTTTAATGCCGATACTTCGGGTAGCCAAGCAAGAGTTACTTTAGGAAATCCAATAAACAAAACTATTGGGGGTGTTCCTTTTAATGTAATGTCATTTGATTATAGAATTATTAGTAATTATGTAGGTACAATAGTGGGTGGTGGCGGAACTATACCAACAACAATAAATATCACATCCGATTTTTCAGCAACTAGAACTTTAAATTTTTCGGCTCAAGTTTCAGTACAAAGAAATGTTTTTACATTATTAAACGCTGATGTTACAATAAGTGGAACTGATGATTACAAAGAGATTTTAAATGCTCAAAACGGGAATGAGTATAATGTTTACTATATCTATGGTTTAGCACCTCAAGGTGGTGCGGATGTCATTACCATTGATAGATTGGATGCAAATGGTGATAGCGTTCAGAATTCATATACACCCGTTATAGACCCGTTTAGTTTTCAAAATGTGTATCAGATTAACCCAAAGGGTGATAATGCTTTAGATTTGAACGGAAGGGCAAAATTAGACCTTACTTTAGCACCAAACTCAAGAACTCAATTTGATTTTTATTATAGAAATGTTGCTACAACCGATGCAATTAACAATATACAACCTTTAGAAACTGATGAGGGTTTTAATAGAGATAATTCCAAGCAAAAAGATTTTGTTCCAAAAATGGTTTTAGAAGTTGATTACGAAGATAAAACCAAAGAGCAAAAAGAGGAAATAGATGGTGTTCTCGGTAAAATTTTTGGTATAAAAAGCAAGAGTGCTACTGAAAAAGAAAAGAAAGCAAAAGAGTATTTTAATATAATAATACCTTTATTAGTTGGGTATGTTGCAATAAAAATGTCAGAATGAGTTTAATTCAACAAACAAATTTTAGTAATGTGGTTTCACCAAATGGCAATAGTGGATTGTCAAAGGTGCAATCTCCCATACAACTTGTTGGTAGAAATAGTTTTACCGCAACCGAAGAAAGAGCATTTTTTGTTGAGGGGGGTGATTTTATGTTAAAAGTACCCGAAACTGCTTTTGCTAGTGCGTTTCCTTTTTATGTACCAACACAATCTCGATATAGGTTTATTACAACAACATCAACTCAAGGAACACAATGTAACTTTAGAGAGGTAACTATTATGGTGCAAGGTAGTAACGCATCAGCAATAGAGTATGGCATATATTTAATTCCCTTAACTCCTACTAATGTTTCAACGGGTGGGGGAATTATGAGTAGTTTGCTTTTTTCAGAAACACTAACAACAAGTTCTAGTGGAGTTGTTATTGATACTTATGATTTTACTAGCGAAGCCGAAGCATTAAACAAAACACCACTAGGGTATGTTATGTTTCCTTATATAAAAAATCCAAATGGTGCTAACACACTTACTTTAGTTAATTACACACTATACTAATATGCAGATAAGAGTTTCTTCAAATAAAAGATTTACACAAGATGAACTTATAAAATTTACAAGTTCCATTTCTTGTACTGCATCTAGTAATGCGACTTGGACTGACCAATATTATGCTTTATTAAGAGATAATGGTCAAATATTTTTCGATGAGGGGTCAATAGGTTGGGGTGCATTTATGGGTCAAGCACAACAAATTATTGGTGGTGTAATTAACAATCCTTTATATTGTTGTGGCGGTAGTGCTTTAATTACGGGTGATGGTCGTGCAAGGTTTTCAACGGGTGAAAAATATGATTTAGTTTTAATAGAAGCTGATTTAGGTAGTTCTCAAGCAAGTGCGGTATGGACTACAAAATCTACTTTAGCGACATATACAGTACCCGCATCGGTACCCAATAGTATATTTCTTGAATTGTATCTTACTATTAGCACCGCAATAGAATTAGACCCACAAAAAGCATATATGTTGACCATTAAAAATGATTCGGGTGGGTCTGCAATTAGAGGGGTAGGTATAAATACAAACTTATTATTAGGAAAAGGTATTAGGACAACTTAAAGATGGCTATAAATATACAATCAATAAATAAAGGGGGGTTATCATTTGTTAATGACAATAATGGTGTGTTTAAAGTTCAAGGACAACTGAACACTACACTTTCTGCAACAACTTGTAGATTATTCTCGGTAAAAGGGTCAACATTAAATGCACAAGTATTTAGCATTTCAAGTAATACAATTACTTTGAATTTAGACAATAGTATTGATGATTTGAGTTTCTTTCAAACATCACAAAGAACTACACCAACTATTTCTTACATAAATGTTTATGGCTTTGTTACGGGTGCAACTGCGGGAGATAAAATCACTTTGCTTCTTTTAGAAAGCGATGAAATAAGTGCGGGTAATACAACTGCAACAATGAATGTAATAGATAGTAATGAAGTATTAGTAAATGTAACCCCTACAACAACAACATTTGGAACAAGTTTTAAACAAGAAAGAGGACTATTACCAAATCGAATTTATACACTTGCGGTAGCGGGTCAAAGTAGTAATAACCCAACTGATGTATATATTGTAGCACAAATGGTTTTTGGTAAATTTAATATATAATGGATAGTAAGGTTGTTAAAATAATATTTAAGAACGCTTTGAAAGATAAGGGTTATGCTTTTTATGAGAAGGATAACTTTAATCTTAACATTATTGGTGTTCGTATGGGTGTTAAAGCTACCAACTCTTTTGATGACTATCTTTATATCATATTCAAAAATCATTCGGGAGTGTGGTCGCATCGTGAATACAGAATAACTACTGATGCGGGTGCATATTGGTTAAAAAACCCAATGAACGCTAAAGGTACTGCGGTTTTAAAGCCAAATCAATACAAAGGTGGGTGGAAAATAGGACAACATCAAGGCAAATATGATTCTTTAGTGCAAAATAAAGAAGTTGAAGTTTATCGTGATGACAATAAAGATATGATTCTTGATTATAATGAATCTACAATAGATAAAGGATTTTTTGGTATAAATTTTCATCGTAGCAATCCTCATACTGAAAGTTATAGGGTTGATAAATGGAGTGCGGGATGTCAAGTGTTTAAAAAAGCAAAGGATTTTTACGAATTTATGACAATTTGTAAGGTTGCAAAAGATGAGTGGGGAAATAGTTTTACTTATACATTATTGAACTACAATGAAATATAAAATAAAAAGACATACTTTTATACAAGCCAAAAAACTTGGTGTGGTGGTTAAACCATCAACAAGAAAAGGCAAAAAAATTGATGTTTTTAAAAATGGTAAAAAAGTAGCATCGGTAGGTGCGATAGGATATAATGATTTTCCTACTTGGACACAAAAAAAAGGAAAAGCATTTGCAGATAAAAGAAGAAGGGCATACAAGCAAAGGCACGAAAAAGACCGAAAGGTAAGAGGAAGTGCGGGTTATTATGCTGATAAATTATTATGGTAAAAAAAAGAAAAGATGGATAAACCTTTAAGAATAGTACAAAGATGGACTGAAACTATTGGGATGAAAGACCCGAAAGCAATGGTTAACTTTTATGACAGAAATGCGGTATTATTGGCAACTTTTGACCCTTTTTTGGTCGGAAAAGCTGAAATATTCGACTATTTTGTAGAATTTGTTGATAAAGAGAATTTGCGTTGTACCATTACCGAAAATGTAAACTTTGTAGATAGAGCAACTGAATTTGCTACTTGTAGTGGGTTATATACTTTTACTTTTGAAGAAAGAGGTATTGAAGTGGAAGTGGAAGCAAGATATACTTATGTTATTAGAAGAGGAAAGATAATTACTCACCATTCTTCATTAGAGCCAACTGAATAATGGATATTGACCTTTCTCAACTATTAGTAACATTGATTGGAGTTCTTGGAACTGCGGGAATATGGCAATTCTTTTCGTTGAGAATTAAATCTAAAGCGGAAGCAAAAAAATGGCAACACGAAAATAGTGATAGGGTGCAATTTAGAGATGATTTGAAAGATAGAGTTAAAAATTTAGAAAAACTTTTGTCCGTTTCAGCCGATGAAAAGGATGAATTGCGTAATCAAGTGCTAGAACTAACCAAAGAAGTTAGTGAGTTGCGTGTAAAAGTTGAATTTTTAGAAAAGGAAAACGAATTATTAAAAAGAAGGTAATGTTTGGTAAGGTGAAAAAAATAGGTGCAAAGATAATAAAATTTATAGATGACCTTGCGGTTGCTTACACATTGAGAAAGGAACTCAAAAAAGTTTGCAAGGAAATGGAAGATGACCAAAGGGTAAGATTTGAAAAAGGTGAAAAGCTAGGCGGGGGTATTGCTCGTAATGAGTTTAAGGTGAAAAGGGATAGCAAGGGAAGATTTGTTAAATGGCAAAAGATAAACAATGAGCATTAAAAAAATAGATGGTCAATACCAAAAGGCATACGCTAAAGCACCCGATGATATAAAAGCTATCATATTGGACTTTATGCGTTTACCTAAAGATAAAAGAAAGGAAATACCTTTGTTATGGTATATTTTAGGTCAATCGACTGCACCATATAAAATGAGTAAAGCGGTTGCTGAATATTCGGATATAGCGGTAGGTAGTAAAGAAAATTGTGGTAATTGTATGTTTCAATATTTAAGAACATACAACAAAAAATATATTTGTAGCCAAATGCGGGGTGAGATTAACCCTAACGGATGGTGTAAACTTTGGAAGGGATGATATTTTGGTTTATTCCACCATTGGTAATAAGGTATCGTAAAAAACGAGCCAAAAAAAAAGGAATAGAATATAAACCCTTTTTACCTAAAACAACAAATTGGGTAAAGAGTAAAATAAAAACAAATGGAGAAGTTGAAAGAGAAGTTAGGCGGTAGAAAAATGTTATTAGCGGTTATACTTTTGATAATTGCAACAATAATGGTTTTTATAGATAAAGCTAATTTTGATGGTTGGGCGGACTTTATCAAATGGGTATTGGGTATATATGTAGTTGGTAATGTAGGAGAATATGCAACAAACAAAAAAGAAAAAGTAGTTAACAAATGTGTTTGCTACGGAAAAGAGGAAATTAACAAGTAACCAATTAAATTTTAAAAAATGAATAGTGTAGTAAGTGAACGATTAAATTTTTATGGAAATCTAACAGATAAGAATACTTATCATACCTACGGGAAAATATATGATGAGTTGATGCACGATAAGTTAGATGACAAATTAAGAATAATGGAAATAGGGGTAGATGCTTTTGGGTCAATTATGGCTTGGTCGGATTGTTTTCCCGAAGCCGAGATAGTTGGTATTGACATAAATCTTGGATATGAACAAACCATTGAAGGCAGATATTGTCGTAAACAAGAAAATATCACATTGATAGAGGCTGATGCTACTGACATAGACCTCAAGGTGAATGGCAAATTTGACTTTATAATTGATGATGGGTCTAATAAGATAGAAGATGTTGAAAAATCATTTGTAAAGTTTTTTCCTCAACTTAAAAAGGGTGGTTATTACATTATAGAGGATGTGCAAGACCATAGACAATGGATGCCAATAATACAAGATGCTATACAAAATGAACTCAAAGGAAGGGGTGAATTTGAAGGCAAAATATTGGATGTAAGTAGAGTGTTTGATGATATAATATATCTTATAAAGAAACTATAATATGGAAGAGGTAAATGCAATAGGAACGAAAGGTCTTTTTACTTTAGGTGGTTTAGTAGCGGTTGCTCTAATAACATCCTTTAGTTTAAGAGCATATCGTGATTATTTAGAAATTAAAGAACTTAAAAAACAATTAAAATAGAAATTATGGCAAAGAAGATGAACGCATATTTTTCAAAGATGCTAAAAGCAAAAAAAAGCGGTGCTAAATCGTTTACTCACAATGGTAAAACTTATGTTAAAACCAAATTAAAAAGTGGTTTAGTAAGCTATAAGAAAAAGTGAGAAGAGTGTAGTAGCAACATTATAGTAGTATGGTGCTGATGTTTAACTGAATTATTAACAATTAAAATTAAATGTAATGTTTGATATTAAGAATCCCGATACCTTTTTAGGTGGTCAAAATGTTCACAATCTTATCATTATCGGTTTACTAGCATATTGTTGCTTTCTAAAAAAGTAATAAGATAATGGAGAAGGTAAAATGGTTGCTTGTATTGTTATTGCTAGGTTTAATCACTTACGCATTAACTTTACGAGCAGACATAAAAAATTATAAGGAACAAGTCAAAAAACTTGACCTTAAACAAACCGAGTTTATCACAATGGTTGATAAGCAAGGTTTACTTATTTCAGAACAAGAACAAATCATTTTATCACAAAAAGATGCGATTGAAATGAACTTGTTAGAAATAGATAATTTGAAAAAGGTTAATTCGCAAGTAAGCGTTGTTACACAAACAATCGTGGATAGCGTTTTTATACCTTTTCAAAGCGATACATTAAAGAAGTTTGGTCTTTATGACAAATGGTATGGTTTAAGTGGTATCGTTAAAAATAGAGGGGTTAAATTAGATAGTATCTACTTTAATAATGATATGAAAATAACAATAGGGTATAAAAAGAATGGTTGGTTTAAAAAACCATCCCCTATTGTAAAAATAAGTAATGAAAACCCATATTCTAGGGTGGTCAATATGCAAAATGTAGTTATTGACAATCCTACAAAATGGTACGAAAAGAAAGGTTTTTTAATTGGTGTTGGCTTTTTAGGTGGCATCGTTATAATGAAATAAATGGCACAAGTAATACAAGGTAATTTTTATGATTTAGAAAAGGGTGAAGGAATACCTTTTGGAAATGTTGTTATAGCCGACAATCAGACACAAGGCACATCTACTGATATAGATGGCAACTTTCAACTAGAAGTACCATCGCTTGACACTCCAATCATATTCTCTTCAATAGGATATGGTCAAACAAATTTTAAAGCGGATGATTTAAACTTTAAGTCAACCCCTATTTCAATGAAATCATATGCTTTATCACCCGTAGTGATAAGAAGTAAAAAATACCTTCCTTATGTAATGTATGGTGGTGGCGGTCTTATGTTGACTTTAGGTTTGGTAAAAAAGAATAAAGCACTTATATTCAATGGTGTAGCATTAGCTTTAATATATACATCTTATAAAATGTATATGAAATATAGATATAAATTAGGTAAGTAGTGAATTACAAAAGAGCAATCATAACAATAGCAACGCTAGGATTTACCTACTTTATAGTTACAAGAGTGGGTTTAAATGCTCAACAATGGTCTTACATCCGTAGATTAAATCCAAAAGCTAAACAAAAGTTTAAAGATTTTATCAAAGCGGTTGAAGATGGTTTGGGTTATAGTGTTATTATTACAAGTGGTTATAGGACTTTTGAAAAACAACAATCACTTTATGATAGTGGTAAAACTACCGCTAGAGGTGGTAGGTCATACCATAATTACGGGATGGCTATTGATATAAACGCAGTAAAACTAGGCACTTGGTTAAGAATAGGTAGTCCAAAAATTGCTTGGGAAGAAAGTGGTATTCCTCAACTTGCAAAAAATATGGGTTTAAGATGGGGTGGAGATTTTAGTAATTTTTATGACCCCGTACATTTCGATTTAGGTAATGATTATAATTTAAACGATTTAGAGCAAACCGCTTATCAAATGTATGGTCAAAATCCAAGCGATATAAAAGGTAATAAGGTATGATGGAAAAGGTTGAATTGTTTGAAGAGGGTAAAAGTACAAAACTTGAATATCAAAAAAGTCAAGCGGTAAGATTGTACGATGTTTTTTTATTAGCACCTTTCTTATTATATATTGGTTACAAAGCAAAAGGGTTGAGTAAGTTTGAAAAGTATGGTATATATTTTATAGGTATTACGACTATATTATACAATGGCAGAAACTATTTAAAAAATAAAAAAGGTGAAACTGAATAAAAAACAATACGCAATAGTAGTAGGAAATATATTAGCTTTTGTCGGTTTATATTTTGCAAATAAATATTTTTTAAGAAAGGATGAAGATAAAAGACAGATTGATGAAGATTTTGGAACAATTTATGCGTGGGGTTTTGGATTGTCAGATGACCAAACATCAGATAAAGTAAGAGGTCAATTTTGGTCGATAAAAGATAGAAATAATTTTCCCCCAAAAAGAATACCACTAGATGCAGATTTAGTAGAAATGGGAACATACAATATAGTAAAAGTCAGCGAAAATGACAATGAAATAAATTATGAACTGCAAAACGCAACCGATAATGCGGTAATCGGTAGTGTAAAAGTATATCCGCAACAACAATTATTAGAGTTTAACAATTTATTTAAAACGAGTTAAAATGAAACAAAAGGAAATTATTTATTTAGTAGTCGGAATAGGAGTTACCTATTTTATACTAAAAGGAAAGGGTTATCAACTGAAAAAATTTGGAAAAAATGAAAAATAAAGAAATACTTTATGGAGTAGCGGGAGTTGTAGCAACTTTCTTACTAATGGAAAAACCAAAAGCAACTGCAAAGAAAAAAAGCGGTGGCGGTGGCGGATTTGGTAGCGGGTCAACAAGTGGAACGGGTGGTTTATTAACACCTACTGCGGTTGAAAGTACCTCTACTAATATCAATGTAAATTTAAAGGACAAAGAAGATACTGATGATATATCACCAACAAAAGGTGGTGGTATGACTGATTCAATGGGTAATGCGGTTTCACCTATCGGTGGCGGAAGTACAAGACCTTCTGTTGATGTTCCTACAAAAAGACCAATGTCAAGACCCGCACCAAGACCAATGTCGCCTAGACAAAAAAACTATCTTGCAAGACAACAAAAAATGAAAGCAAGAAGAGAAGTAGGTCGAGGTTTTGATGGCGATGGTTACGATTTTATGGGTCGTGATGTAGAGGATAGTTTCTTAATGGACTACTAGGATATATCGTTAAACTCTTCTAACAAGTTATCATTCAATAGAGATTCCCTTGTGGACTTTATTGGATGATTTTCTTGTTCTAATTGTATTATACTTGCTAACGCTTGTTCTTTAGCGTATTCACTAGCACCAAGAAGCGTTTTAAAATGTCTTTTGATTACTGATTTTTTATACATTTCATCTCTCCAATTTTTCCATATATTACCACCTTTGGAAAACTCTTTTACTTTATTTAATTCCCATATTGGCATAAAGCAATATACTTTTTCTTTTGTGGGTAATGTAGCAACTGAATAAGCACCTATTATTTCTCTAGCATTATGCTCTTTTTCGCTTTTAGAAAATTTCTTTTTATGAGAAATGTTTTCGTTGGTGTAATCAAATTCTTCATCCTCATAAACTAAATGTGCTTCAATGTGTGTTATAGACCCATTGTCTTTAAGCATTTTAATTAAACCCATATATGAAAACTCAAGAGTGCATTTATTACCTCTTGGTATTAGGTGAGCAAGTTTTAAAGCGGGATTTAGTGAAACACCCGTTCTTGCAATGTTAGTTAAGGCATCTATTACTGATTGCTTTGAGCATCTTTGTAATGCTGAATTTTTGTCAAATATCTGCTTAACAAAACCAAGTTCTTTTAAAACAAATGTTTTGTTTGATATTAGTTCCATTTTATCTTGTGCTACGACAAGTGAATTAGTCCAATTTTCCATTTGATAGTTTATTTAAAAAGTTAATTCTATTTTGAATGTTATTTATTTCTTGATACAATTCGTATCGTTCTTTGTCAGTAAGTGGTCTTGAGTTAATTATATTTCTTTTGTCAGTATCTTGACAATAAAAAGTCATTCTGAACTCAACAAGGTTATTTTCCAAAAAATTACATAGTTGGTTTTGATAGTCCATTAACCACGCTTTACCAACAAGCAAAGAGTTTTTATTTTTAGACATAAATTTTATTTATTTTGGGTACATCGTGTTTAAACTCACAATCTTCTTTAAACATACATTTTACGCAATCCTTATGATTTGGTATTACTAAATCCTTTTTTTCGAGATGGATAAATTGTTTATTGAGATACACATACATTTTTTGCAAATCAGTTTCGTGTTGCAACATTCTTTGCTCATCTATTTCTATTTCATAAACAATACAATCAACCTCATTTGTGGTGGAAAATACCATAAAATAAAAAGGACAATCATCAATATCCCACTCTAACTTTGCTAAATACTTATAATGTATCGCTTGAATCAATATGTTAAATGCTGAATCTGAATCGGGTGTATCAAACTTTTCAATATGCCAACCAAAGTCAGACCACTTATTATCTAATAGTCCGCTACTCTTAATATCAATAATACACTTTTTACCATCTTTATTAGCTATTACATCAGCTATACCGCCATAATAAGGATTGTTGAACACATAACCCGTATCGGTTACCTCAAAGTCATAGAAATCAATTATACGATTAAAATTATCAACTTGACTTAACATTCTTTGATACGATGCTGAAAGTTTACCGCTTTTTAGTGTTTTTGCTTCGGGTATATTTCCGTGCCTATCACCTTGACCCGTACACTTATATTCAAACCAATGACCCATCGCTTGAACATCACTAGGTATTGTTTCAACACCTTTATAATAGTTTTGGTAAATTGGATAGCCACATTCCTTTTTGTCTAGGAATTTAATGATTCTCTTATACAAAGATTGTGATACTTTTAGCTTTTTCTTATCTATCTTCATAGTGTTCTTTTATTTTACCCTCTATCTCTTCAAGTAAGTTTTCGCAATACTCATTAACAAAGTCGGTAATATCTATCTTATTCCAAGCGGTTGCTTCGTTTCTGATATAAACACTATAAATTTCTATTGAGGTGTTTTCGGGAGTTGACCTATCCCTAGCTTCGTTTTCGTGAGAATATTCATAATCATATTCTATTATTGTATCTTCCAAGTGAATTTCATCACTACTTTTGCTTGTGAACATATTTTTTATCTTTTTTGTTGTTATTACGCTTAATTCCTAATTTCTTTAATTGTTCATCAGAAAAGAAATCTTTTAGGGTTGATTTTGTAGTCATCGTTTTTGACATCATTAAATTTAGTTTGGTTACATTTTTTACATACCATATCCCCATTTTTTTGTTCGATAAGATTTTCAAAAGGAAATGGTAGAAAACAAGATATGCAACGCATACCAAGTTTTTTTATGGTTTTAATTTTCCCTATTCTTTTCATAAGTGTATAAAGATAAAGGAAATTTATTTTCAAATTCAGTAGGTAAGAATTGGCTCAACACTTCTTGATATAAATTTAGTATTGCTTCGCAAGTTTCACTAATTTCATCAAAGTCAGTAATTTCTTCATTCATTGTACCAAGACCAACCGAACAAAGTTTATGCAGTTGAACTATTTTTGCTTCCAAATAGTTTTCTAATATGTATAAAGCATTTGTAGTGTATAGTTCTATAAAACTCATCAATAAAAAACTTGCTGAATAAACTACTTCTGCACGATGTTTAGGGTCTTTATCGGGGTCTTTTTTATCTTTCTTTGCAAATCGCTTTAACTTTAATTTAGTATCAATTATTTGCTCTAATATAGAGGTGCAATTCTGCATTATAATTAAAGATTCATTATCTACTTCTAAATCATCTAATTGTTGCTTTACTCTATCGTAAGAATTAAAAATAGTTTGTAAAAACTTTTCTCTTGGATTTTTTGATTGATGAGTATGAAACTCTAGTCCAAATAAATTACAAACCGCTTTTTGATGAAAATAAATAGGTAATAATTCGTTTTCAGTTAAGTCCTTTGCGACTTTAACAAATTGTGTTCTATCTAAATTATACATTTTGTGAGTTATTATTATTACGCTTCGCTAATATATAATATATTATTTAGAATACAACATTTTTTTAATAATATTTATTGACAAAGCGGTTTGATGTGGGAGATATTCAATATTATCATTCAAATCACCATAACTACCATTCTCATTAACGCTAGATAAAACATAAAGAGTATTGACTTTTAAGTAGGGGTTACTAAAAGGGTTTGGTGAATACATAACTAAAAAATAAATACATTCAGTAAATAAATCGGTTTGCTTTTCTTCAAATCCATCTCTAAATTCACTTTTAGCAATTCTTTTCAATATTTGATACGCCCTTTTGTCTATACGCTTACCTTCTCTTTTAACTTCAATAAAGTATGCCCATACATAATGCGTAAGACCATATTTTTCTTCTTCACTTAAAGAATTAATATTATCAATATCAAATAACGCTTCTTTTAACAATAAAGCACTATCTACTCTTTTTTTACCAAGCATTATATTTCCTAATAAATCCCACCTTGAGTATTCAACAATCCTATTTAATGGATAGGATAGCTTGATTGCTTCTACTAAATCTATTGGTTTTTCTGATAGATATTGAGTTAGCAATCCTCTTACACCCATATCATCTTTATCGGGATTTTCTTGTATATAGTTTTTTAAGTAAACAACACTTTTGTTTAAACTTTCGTTCATAATCTAGGCATTTAATATTATATATGTATCTTTGCTATACGCATTGTAGATTTCCATATCTATTTTGTTTGTTATTACGCAGTAAGAGGGTGGTCTAACGACTACCCTTTTGCATTTATATACTAGAGAGATGAAACAATTTTGCAGTTTCTACTTCACTAATAATATCCCTTCCGTAGGTACTCATTGTTTTTTCAACACCTTCTTTAGCATCAAACCATTTTACCATATAATCATCACAATAAGTAAAATCACTTGTATAAAACTTATGATTATAACCCCATTCAGTAAGTATTTGTTCTACTAAAGGTCTATGTTCTAATTTAAAAAATACACAATCAGTTATCCACATATACATATCTTCGCCAATAGCATTATATAAAGCACAATACAAATCTCTTGTATGACTTATAATTTTCCAATAAAAAGGTGAATACTTTTGATATATACTTTCATTAAGATATGATGTAGTTTCTTTACCTTTGGTATATTCAACAATGAGTGGTTTCTTATTTAAAAACCCTATTGATACTAATAAACCCATCTTATTACCTTCTTTAAGACCTATACGATATGTTTTCTCATCAATATATCCCAATAGCATTGCAGTAGTCCAATAACAAGCATTTACATCAATACAACCAATAGGAGTATTTAAGTTTTCCTTTATACTTTCTTTATTAAAAACTTGTATATGGGGTTTATCGTATTTTTTAGGAACACCATTCTTTTCAATATATCTATCAATACACTTCCTTACCCGATTTGTATTCCAAGACCCTTTTATAAAACTTGACTTGTCCTTACCAAAAAATCTAAATGTTTTAGTGGGTGTAATTATTTTCCTACTCAATCCACTTTTTTCAACCTTAAAAGTTTCACCTTGTTTTTTAAACAATCTTAAATGTTTATTGAAACTATCAATGTTACCCCTTTGAAATACCTTTTTCATTATCTTATTACGCTATATAACATTAAGGCATAACATACACATACAATCAATGCTAATATATACAGAACGCCCATTTTAATAAAATACTCTTTTGACTTTTTATCCATTATTTATTATTTGATACAAAAAAATAGCAAAGAAAAACAAAAAGAATATTATTATGTTTTGTAGTATGATTTGTTTCTTCTTACTCATCTATTTTACCACCTTGTTGGTACTTATTCATTATTATTTCCCTTTCCTTCTTGTATTCCTCAACACTAAAAATACCTTTATCAAAGTCCTTTTGCAACATTTCTAACGCTTTGTTTCGTTGTTCGTTTCTTTTTACAATATCTGATTGTGTAGGTGCTTTTGCTTTTTTCATCGTAGGTTTTGGCTTGGATTTACCTAAAACATCATCAACAATACTTTGATTATCAACATCTAAATTTAGTTTCCATTCAAATTTTCGACCTTTTTGATTAGATTTCTGATTAAACTCTAATTCGGGAACGGGTGAATTTATATTCAAACCCTTTTCAGTTTCTACTAATTTAATCAAATCCCTCATTTGCGGGTAAATCTCATCGTAGTAAACTTTAGCTAAATCTTTATGCTTTACTTTTGTAACACCCATCCCAATATCACTAAAATCTAAAGTAATTTCATCGTTAGGTTTAAAAAACAAACCATCTTGTGTTGCTAAACTTTCTACTACACTAAACCATTGCAAATACATCAGTTCAGTTGGCAATGAGTTCTTATCTTTAAATTCAAGAATAACATCAATGTTTCTTATGATTTCCCTTAATGGTGGAGATTTCTTTTTATCAAAGTATCTACTCTTTATTGCCCTATACACCCTATTTAATTCATCATTAGTGCATCGGTGATTATATCTTTCCAAACAATACTTTGAAACGACTTTTCGTAGTTCATTATACCTATTTGGTTTTCTAGTTTTAGCCACTTGTTTTTTGGTGGTTTTCTTGGTTGATTTTCTTTTTTTAGCCATTTTGTAAATGTAATAAAAAAGGGGATATAAATACCCCCTTTAGTCAAAATTCAGATAATTAGTTTTTCACGACTTTTTAGAACTTCTTTTTAACCTTTTATAATACTTTTTAGCATTGATTCTATTATATGCTTTTTCGCAATGCTTTACAAATGTGTTATGAGGTACAATAGTAAGAATATCATCGGTACTTGTAACATTAGTATATAAACCTTTGCCTTTCAAATACTTTTGAACATCTTTTAAAATCTTTTCTATTTTAACATTTCTTTTCCACTTATTGACATAAGCTACATTTCTTTCTAAATCTCCATCAATTTTTATACCATCTTGGTCAATGTAAAAAGATTTACCCTCATTTTTACCCAAATTACCAATTAAAGAACTTGCTTCCGTAATTGCTTTGTCTAAAAATTTAGTAGAATCGTTTTGTCTATTAACACATTGAGATATTCTATCACTTAATATATCTAATCTGCTTGATTGAACATCAAACAAATCATTGATAGTTTTAAATGTGTTGGTAGATTTTTTGTCAGATTTCCAATACATCACTATAATAATAGTGAATATCATATTGACTAGCGTAAAAGCTAAAAATAATTTTATAATTTCCATAGTAATTTCCATTTTAGTTTAGTTATTGTTGTGTAAAGAGTTAATAAAAGTTGAGTATGCACCAACCCAAGAGTGATATTCGGGTAGTTCATATTGTCTATTGCTATCAAGTTCAGAAATCTTGTGTATCATTATCGCTTGTAAGCTAGTAATATAGTCGTTTTCATTGATTTCCGCCTCAAACTCGTACTCTTCTTGTGTATTATTGTTTTTGACAAAGAAAGTTGTTGTGTCAGCGTTTTTACCCATCATTTTGAAGCCATAGATTCGGTATAAATCTTCTTTATAGTAAAACTCACTATTGACTACACTTAAATAAAATTCCGAGAAAGTCATTTCACCAATCGTTTTGTTGGTTATTGGACTAGGGTGATTCATTCTAGTATTTTCCATAATTATTTATTGTTATTGATTATTACTCTTCAAATATAATGATATTATTTGTAATAACAACATATATT
>VMHT01057227.1_pt1 | contig 29929 bp, 33 predicted proteins | sample 4693611 | NCBI WGS metagenome assembly VMHT01 (sample SAMN12280063, study PRJNA550983) | marine metagenome | isolation source: seawater sampled from same location over 5 years 0.02-0.2 micron viral filtrate | place: USA: collected off the coast of southern California halfway between the port... ... | reverse complement strand
TCTTTTTTTTCTTATCTCTAAAAGTTTTTCTATTATCGCTTTTGGTGGCTTACTTTTTTCCACTAGAATGTTTTTATTTTCCCAATTTCCAGATGCGCTTATTTCAAAGTATTCATCAATTTTATCTATATTTTTGATTTCCTCATATTTAAAAACATAGTATTTGCCTTCTTCACCTTCGCTGTCTGCATCATAAGCAGAACCTAATAATTTATCTTTGTTTAAAAACTCTAACCTTAAAAAATCTACTGTCTGCTCTAATTTATCTTTAAAGTACTTTTCATTATTAATTTTACAATACTTGGCTAAAAGTAAGATGAATTGAGTATTGTCATATAACATTTTTTCAAAGTGGGGAATGATCCAAGCGTCATCAACGGTATATCTAGAAATGCCTCCTTCAACATGATCATAAATTCCTTTTGAACATAATTGTTTTAAAATTAATGAAACAGGTTCTAAATATTTTTTATCTTTAGTTGTATTGTAAAAATATAAAAGTGTTTCAAATAAATTAAATGTAGGAAATTTGGGAGCACCTTTATATCCTCCTTTTTCTGAGTCTAAATAATTTAATGATGCTTCTATAATCGGTTCAAGATCCTGACTTAAAACTGAATTTCTTTTTAAATCTAAATTTTTAATAATTAAATCTTTTTGATTAATAATATTTGTTTTCTGTTCTTTATATGCATCGTTAACTTTTTGTAAAACTTCTTTAAAGGATGGTAAACCGTTTTTTGAGTCTTTTGGAAAATAAGTTCCGCCCATAAACGGAACCCCGTTTTCATCGAGAAACATTGTTAGAGGCCATCCTCCACCAGATTGATTAAATAATTGAAACGAACTTTGAAATACAAAATCAAGATCTGGTCTTTCTTCTCTATCAACTTTAATGTTTAAAAAAAGTTTGTTCATAAGATCAGCTGTCTCTTTGTCTTCAAAACTTTCATGTGCCATCACATGACACCAATGACAACTTGCGTAGCCTATGCTCAATAAAATAGGTTTAGAATTTTTCTTAGCTTCTTCTAGGATTGTTTTTGACCATGTTTGCCAATGAACAGGATTATTTTTATGCTGTCTTAAATACGGACTCGGATCATCTATTAAATTATTTTTATTTACGTCAATCATTTAAAGAAAAATTTTTTAACTACTATCGAAATAGAAATAAAAATTAAGAAAATTAATATTGGTATATAAATTTCTTTATTAATTATTAAGTTTATGAAGTTAAAATTATCAGAACCTTTAATGAAATTATTTATTCCAGAACCAATAGAATTCCAAATAAAAAACATTGGTATAAAACCTAAGAAGCTTCCAAAAAAATAATTACTATTTTTAATATTGAAAATTACAGGTAAAATATTTTGCAATCCAAATGGTATTCCTAAACCTCCGGAAAGCCTGAAGGCAAGAAAATAATAAAATTCATTTTTTTTAAAACGTTCAATATATTTTTCAAATTTATCCATGAGCATAATTTTGACCAAGTCTTTAAAAAAAAAATTTGCAATCATATAGAGCAATAAAGCTCCGATTGAAATTGAAAATGTTGAGATTAATGTCCCAGCCCATTTTCCAAATAATATTCCCGATATTAGAAGTATTGGAGATCCAAAACCTAAAAGTATCACCCAAAATGATGAAAATAAAAAAAATAGAAATAGATTTAATAATAAATTCTTTCCAATAAATTCCTCTATATTCGACTGTATTAATTTATAGTATGAAAAATCATTTATTCTTGAAATCTCAAATTTTGAAAATAAGAAATATAAAAACGAGATTAAAATGAATAAATAAATTGCTCCTAAAGTGATTTTTAAATTTTTACTCATATTAATCCTGTACAATAGACATCATTTAAAATATATACCTTAAAATATTTATGAAAAGAACTTATCAACCTAGTAATTTAGTCAGAAAAAGAAGACACGGTTTTAGAGCTAGAATGGCGACTAAAACTGGGAGACAACTTATCGCCAGAAGAAGAGCGAAAGGTAGAAAAACTCTCTCAACATAATTTATTTAATGGTTAAGCTTGAAAGCTTAAAAAAAAGCTTCCAATTCAAAAAAACATTAAAAGAGAAAAAAGTTCATTCAGACTATTTTTCAATCTTTGCTACAAAAAATTTTTATAAACCCAAAGTTAAATCTAGCTTATTAATCAGTTTTGTGATGAAAAAAAAAATTGGGAATGCTGTTAAAAGAAACAAAATTAGAAGGAAATTAAAAGCAATTGTCCAGAAGCTCCTAAAAAAAAGAGGTGCAATTAGTAAAGATTACACTTATATAGTTTTTGGAAAATCTAGTGCCTATGCTCAAAAACATGATTTACTATTACCTATAATGGAAAAATGTTTTGGTAAAATTAAAAAATAATATGATCAAAATAATTATAAACTTTAAAATATATCTAATAAAAATTTATAAATATCTGTTATCACCATTAGTAGGTAATAATTGTAGATATGATCAAGAATGCTCCGAATATTATATTAGCTCACTAAAGCAGCATGGTTTGCTTAGTGGGTCTTTATTAGGAGTTAAAAGAATATTTACTTGTCATCCAATAAAAATATTAGGTGGTGGGTCTAGCTATAATTATGTTCCAAGCAAAGAAGAAATAAAGAAAGAAAAATTTAATGGATAATAGAAACGTTTTTGTAGCAATAGCTCTTTCAATGTCTGTATTATTATTTTGGGGGGCTTTTTTTGAAACACCTAGAAAAACTGCTGAGCAAAGCAATACTCAACAAGTTGAACAAAATAATAATCAATCTTCAATAGCGCCTACTATCAATCAACCTATAATTATTAAAAAAGTTACTAGAAAAGAAGCAATAAATAAAAGTAAAAGAATTACAATTGAAAATGAAAATGTTGTCGGATCGCTATCTTTAGAGGGGGCTTTAATTGATGATATATCATTTAAAAAACATAAACAAAAAGTAGTTGATGGCGAGAACACAGTTTTTTTATATCCATCAAAAACAGAAAATGGGTTTTTTATTGAAACAGGATGGACAAGTATTGGTAATAAAATAAAAGTACCATCAAATAGCTCTGTCTGGACAGTAAAAGGCAATAATACACTAACCGAAAAATCTCCAGTAATAATTCAATGGGATAATAATGAAGGAATTATTTTTGAAAAAAAAATAGAACTTGATGATAAATATCTTTTTAAAATATCACAACAAGTAAAGAATAGTACTAACAGTGTTGTTGAGCTATTTCCTTATGCTCAAATGACTAGAAACAAGATTCCAGATGACATTCAAAACTTTTACATACAACACGAAGGTTTTATCGGTGTATTTGATGACGAATTAAAAGAAGATGATTACGATGATGTAAAAGAGAAAAAAATTGTTAGAGAATCAAATGAAGGTTGGCTTGGCATAACTGATAAATATTGGATGACAGCTTTTGTTCCTGAGTCTGGAAAAAATTTCAAATCAACTTTTCTTTATGATGAAGGATTTAAAGCTAATTATATAATTAATAAACCAACTATAATTAATCCATCTTCAACAGGAATTAATGAACTTAGTTTATTTGTTGCTGCTAAAGAGGTTGAAACAATTGATACTTACGCTGAAAAACAGAGCATTAAAAAGTTTGATTTAGTAATTGATTGGGGTTGGTTTTATTTTTTCACAAAACCATTATTTTTTGTGATTGATTATTTGTTCAAAATTTCAGGAAACTTTGGAACTGCTATTGTTCTCTTAACTATTGCTTTAAGATTAATATTTTTCCCACTTGCAAACTTTTCATTTAAATCAATGGCAAAGATGAAAGCTGTGCAGCCAGAAATGATGAGGCTTAAGGAACTTCATAAAGACGATAAAGTGAAATTACAGCAAGAAATGATGGCTCTTTATAGAAAAGAAAAAATTAATCCAGCATCTGGATGTTTGCCAGTTTTAATTCAAATTCCGTTCTTTTTTGCAATTTATAAAATGCTTTTTATTTCTTTAGAGATGAGACATCAGCCGTTTTTTGGATGGATTAAAGATTTATCAGCAGCTGATCCTACAACTATTTTTAATTTGTTCGGGCTAATTCCATGGGATCCTCCAAGTTTCATGATTATTGGTATTTGGCCAATTCTTATGGGAGCATCAATGTGGGTGCAACAAAAACTAAATCCAGCACCAGCTGATCCTATTCAAGCAAAAATTTTTGCATTCTTTCCACTATTTTTAACAATCATTTTGGCTTCATTCCCATCAGGTCTAGTTGTTTATTGGACAGTAAACAATATTTTAACAATAGCCCAACAGTACGTAATTGTAAAACAAACTACTGTAAAAACAAATTAAATGTCTCAAAACATTTCTTTTGAAGAAATAAAAAAATTTTGGCCAAAAGATGCACCAGATATAAACAAAGTTCAAAAGTATGTTTCAAAATATAAAGATGAAAAGATTGTAATTAAATACGGGGGAAACGTTTTAATTGATAGAGATGTATTTAATAATTTTATTTTAGATATTAATATTCTAAATAAATTAGGTTTGTCAGTAATTATTGTTCATGGCGGTGGTCCAAGAATTAAAAGAGAATTAGATCAAAAGAAAATTGAGTCAAAATTTATCGATGGATTAAGAGTAACCGATAAAAATATTATCAATATTGTTGAAAAAGTTCTAATTGATTTTAATGATGATATTGTTCAAAATTTAAATAAGTTAGGTTCTAATGCTGTATCTTTTCATCCGAAAAAAAATAATATAATCGAAGTAAGTCCTGAAAGAAAAGAATTGGGCTTTGTTGGAATTCCAAATAAAATCAATTCAAAATTAATTGAAGATGCAATTAACCAAAAACAAATTCCTATTGTAGCTCCGCTTGGCATTGGAGCAAATCAACAAACTTATAATATAAATGGAGATACAGCAGCTAGTGCAATAGCTAAAAAAATTAAATCTAGAAGGTTATTACTAATGACAAATGTTGAAGGAGTTTATGACGATCAAAAGAAACTAATTTCAGAAATAAAACCTTTAGATCTAGAAAATCTGATTAAGTGGAAAGTTGTTCAAGGAGGTATGATTCCTAAAATACAAAATTGTGTTGATGCTGTCGAGAATGGAGTAAGAGGAGTTGTTATACTTGATGGAAGAAAATCACATTCAATATTATATGAAATTTTTTCCGATCAGGGTTCTGGAACCTTAATAAGAAAATGAAAAACTTAACAAAAATAAAATTTTGGTTATTTGATCTTGATAACACTCTTTACGACGGTGCAACAAAAGTTTTTGACCAAGTAGATAAAAAAATGTCAAAATTTATATCTGAGAAGCTAAATGTAAGTTTAGAAGAAGCTAAGAAAATTCAAAAAAATTATTTCCAAGAATATAACACCACATTAAACGGAATGATCAAACATCATAAAATAGACGCAGATGAATTTTTAGAATTTGTACATGATGTTGATCTTAGTTTTTTAAATAAAAATAAGTTTTTAGAGGAAGAAATAAAAAAACTAAACGGAAAAAAAATAATTTTTACTAATGGATCAAAAGCTCACGCTTTAAATGTAACAAAAAGAATTGGAATTGATAGGCTTTTCGATGGAATTTTCGATATTCGAGATTGTAATTTTGTTCCTAAGCCTTCAATAGAACCTTATAAAAAATTAGTAGAAAATTACAAAATTGAGCCACAATACTGTATATTCTTTGAAGATATAGCAAGAAATTTAAAGCCGGCTTACGAATTAGGAATGAAAACTGTTTGGATAAAAAATGACGAACCTTGGGCAGCAAAATACTCGGATGAAAATTTTATTAATTATAAAACAGATAACCTGGCAAAATTTTTAAAGGAGATAAATGAACTTAAATAAATTAGAAAAAACTATTAATGAAAGTTTTGAAAAAAAAGAAAAAGTTAACCTAAAGTCAGATAAAAAAATTATTAAAGCAATTAATGAAACAATTGATTTAGTTGACCAAGGAAAAATCCGAGTAGCTAATAAGATAGAAGGCAATTGGGTTGTTAATCAATGGATTAAAAAAGCAATACTTTTAAGTTTTAGAGTAAATAAAATGACAATGTCTAAAGGTCCTTATACAACTTGGTATGATAAAGTTCCTGGTAAAACAGTAAAGTGGAAAGAAAGTGATTGGAAGAAAGCTGGTTATAGACACGTTCCAAATGGCGTCGTTAGAAGAGGATCATTTATTGCTAAAAATGCTGTTCTTATGCCTTCATTTGTAAACCTTGGCGCTTACGTTGATGAAGGAACTATGATTGATACATGGGCTTCAGTGGGTTCTTGTGCGCAGGTAGGAAAAAACTGCCATATATCTGGCGGAGCTGGTATTGGTGGCGTGCTTGAACCATTGCAAGCTGGACCAGTGATTATTGAAGATAATTGTTTTGTTGGAGCGAGATCTGAAATTGCTGAAGGTGTATTAGTTGAAGAAGGCGCTGTTATATCAATGGGAGTTTACATAGGAGCATCGACAAAAATTATAGATAGAGCAACTGGTGAAATTACTTATGGAAAAGTACCAGCTTATTCTGTTGTGGTACCGGGAAGCTTACCTAATAAATCTAATCCAGATAGGCCGTCTTTATACTGTGCTGTAATAGTTAAAAAGGTTGACTCAAAAACAAGAAGTAAAACATCTATTAACGATCTGTTAAGAGATTAATATAAAACATGAATGAACTAAAATTAGCAAAAGAGCTTATTAAATTTCCAAGTGTAACACCAAAAGATGCAGGAGCTATTGGATATGTAGCAAAACAATTAAGAAAGCTAGGATTTGATTGTAAGATTTTAGAATTTAAAGACAAAAATAAAATAAGTAAGCCAATTAAAAATATTTATGCAAGATTAGGTAAAAAAAGTCCTAATTTATGTTACGCTGGTCATACAGATGTAGTGCCACCGGGAAATTTAAAAGATTGGACTGTAAATCCGTTTAAACCATTAATTAAGAATAATCATTTAATTGGAAGAGGTGCTAATGACATGAAAAGTTCTATAGCTTGTTTTATATCAGCTGTAGATAAATTCTTAAAAAAAAGAGAAAAGTTTAATGGTTCAATAAGTTTTCTTATCACTGGAGATGAAGAAGCTCTTGCAATTAATGGAACAAAAAAAGTAGTAGACTATTTAAAAAAGAAAAAAGAAAGAATAGATTTTTGTATTGTTGGTGAGCCTACAAATCCAAATAAACTTGGAGAAATGATAAAAATCGGTAGACGCGGTAGTATATCTGGGACTATTATTATTACCGGTTCACAAGGACATGTTGCTTACCCTCATCTTTCAAATAATCCTATAAATACATTAGTAAATATATGTAAAAAACTTAATGAACATAAGCTGGATAAGGGTAACAAAAACTTTCAACCTTCGAATTTAGAAATTACTTCAATAAATGTTGATAATACTGCTTCCAACGTTATTCCTGCTAATGCTAGAGCACATTTCAATGTTCGATTTAATAATCTTCATTCCTCAAGTAGCTTAAAGAAAAAAATTAATTCGATTGTTAAAAATTTAAGCAAAAAAAATAGATGTAAATTTAAAATAGATTTTCATGTTAATGGTGAGTCTTTTCTTACTAAACCCAATAAAACTATTTATATGGCCAGAGATATAATTAAAAAGGTAACTAAAATTAAACCGAAATTTTCTACAACCGGTGGAACTTCTGACGCAAGGTTTATAAAAAAAATTGCTCCATGCCTTGAATTTGGTTTAGTTAATAAAACAATGCATAAAATTGACGAATGTGTTTCTTTAAAAGATTTAAAAAATTTGACAAAAATTTATCTAAATATCCTTGAGGATTATTTTAGGTGAAAGTTTATAAAGTAAAAAAATCGAAAATTGATAATTTTGGTCTTTATGCTTCAAGAGATATAAAAAAAGGAACTCGTGTAATTGAATATAAAGGTAAAGTTATTACTAGAAGAGAAGCTGAGGAAAATCCAAAGTATGACAATGATAAAGCAATTTATCTTTTCAATTTAAACAAAAGATATGATCTTGATGGGGATTTTAAATTTAATACAGCAAGATTAATAAATCATTCGTGTGACCCTAATTGTGAAGTTACTGGAACAGGTCTAAAAGTTTGGGTTTACGCTATTAAAGATATTAAAAAGGGTGAAGAATTTTCTTATGATTATGGATTTAGTTTTGATGAAGATTATAAAAATTATCCTTGTAGATGCAGATCTCACAACTGCTGCGGATATATAATAAGAGAAGGATCAAGATGGAGAATAAAAAAGAAAAAAAAATAAATATTAAAGACGCCCAGCTTCTTTTTTTATCATTTTTAATTCTCATTTATTTTTTTTATGGATTTTTCACTAATGAAAATAGTGCTGGCGCAGGAGGATATAGTGGTGATTTTAAACTTATTTGGAGCAATTTATTACTTTTAAAAGAAGGATTATTCACAAATATAGATAACCCTGCATATAATGACAGTAGATCGCCGTTGTCTTATATCCTTCACATTATCTTAAATCCATTTACTGAAAATCAACAGGAATTTAGAAATAGCACTTTTGTTATATCTTTAATTGTGCCGTATTTACTTTTTCTGAGTATACATGAAAATTTTAAGAAATTAAAATTTAGCATAACCTTATTACTAACCCTAATTGTAACTTTAAGCCCTTATTTTAGAACTACGGCTTATTGGTCTTTGGGAGAAAATTATGCGATAATTTTTTTATTATCATCATATTTATTTTATACAAAGTTAAAAAATAACATTGATACTTTTAGTGAAATCAAAAAAAACTTTTACATCTTAATATTATGTTTTTTAAGTTCAATAATTGTTTATTTTGATCTAAAATTAGTTTTTGTTCCTTTTTTTGTTTTATACCTAATATTAAATTTAAAGATAAAAATTAATTTAAAATTTATTTCTTTGATTTATTTTTTTATTTTTTCTTTACCATATTTTTATCTAATTTTTTTATGGCAAGGTTTAATTCCTACAAGTGCCAATATAAGCAGGGGAGTTGGGGTTCATTTACACTTATTTAATCCTATTTATTGTTTAATAATTATTTTCACTTCAGTTTTCCCTTTTGTTTTTTCAAAAAAATTAAATTTAGAAAATCTTAAGGGAAAAATTTTTTTGAAAAAAAATATTTACATTTTTTATTTTTTTTTTTCTTATCTATTAATATCAATTTTTTTTGGTGATTTTGAAAATCTCCATATTGAAGGAAAAGGTGCATTTCATAAAATTTCTTTAATATTATTTAAAGAAACGACACTAAGATTATTTGTAACTATAATTTTTTTCTTTCTAAGTTTAATATTGATACTAATTATTTTTGATAATTTAAATGATCGCTCTATAATTTTATTTTTAATTTTGTCATCACTTTTTATTTTTCCTTTTTATCAAGAATACTTAGATCCATTAATGTACATCTTAATATTTTCCTTTTTCAAATCAAAATTTGAAGTAAACAACGTGAAGTTTATTTACTTTTTAACATTTTATTTTTTTCTATTTTCTTTAAGTGCAAAGTACTACTATAGTATCATGATTTAACTATTTGCTACAAACTGTAGCAAACCATGTATAAGGAATAAAGAATTGGTGAGTTATTTTAGGTTTCACATTTTTAAAATATTTTTTTAATATTCTTATATAATCTTTTTTCTTTCTTACATTTTTTCCCCTATCCCTTAAAATCAAATTTCTAGCAATAATATTTTGATTTTCTATAATCACTGGATCTCCTGTGAGTAATTTAGATTTCTTTTTCATTTTTTTTTTTGCAAAGATTTAATAGTTTCTTTATTTCACTATCATTTAAGTGGTGAAGTATCCCAAAAAAAATCACATAATCAAATTTAGGTAGTTTTTTAATTTCTCTTTCATTAAATCTTTTGTTGTAAAAGTGGTGATTTTTTTTATTAAATTTTTTTTTTGCGTAATTTATGGACCTTGTATCAATGTCATAACCGTAATATTCACATTCAGGAATGAGCGCTAAGATTTCAGCAGGCCCGCAACCTATATCCAAAATTTTTAATTTTTTTTTTTTAATATTTTTTTTTATGATATTTGCTCTAAAAGAGGTACCAGACATAACTTTTTGAACAATTTTATAGATAATTGGATTGTTTAAAAAATTATAAAATGTACCAGATCTTTGTGACATAAGCTTATTAGTAAATAATTTTTAATATAAACGCAATTATGTTAATGAGATAAATCATAATATGTCAACATCAATTAAAAAAAACATTATAGGGTCAGGATTTCTTGCTAAAAAATTTAAGAAAAATTTATTAGATTATAAAAAATATAATGTGGCTATATATGCATCAGGAATTTCTAACTCCTTAGAAAAAAATAAAAAAAATTTTAAAAAAGAAATTGATAAAATTAAAGAATTTTTAAAATCGAACACTAAACAAATAATTTATATAAGCACCTATTCTATTTTGGATAAATCTAGAAAGAATAAGCCTTATGTCAAAAACAAAATTATAATTGAAAATATTATTAGAAGATCAAAAAATACATACTTGATAATCCGACTACCGGAGATAATTGGTAAAAATAAGAATCCAAACACACTTACAAACTTTTTTTTCGAAAAAATAAATAATGATAAACCCTTTTTTCTCTTTAAAAATACCAAGAGGAATATTCTTGATGTAGATGATGCAATAAAAAAAAGTATCGTATTAATAAAAAAATATTATAAAAAACAAAAAACTGTAAATTTATTAAACAGAACTTTTTATAAATCTGAAGAAATTGTCAAAACTTTTGAAAAAATTTTACAAAAGAAAGCACTTTATAAGGAAAAAAAGTTCAGTAAAAATTACTTTAATTTAAAAAATTGTTATTTCGTAAATTTCAATAAAAACTATCTGATTAAAGTTTTAAAAAAATATTATTTGAGATGAAAGTATCTGTAATCGTCCCAGTTTTTAACAGCTCCCTGATGCTAGAGGAGCTTTGTGAGAGAATCTTTAAAATTATGAATGAATTAGAATTAACAAATAATTTTGAATTAATAATGATAAACGATTCTAGCTATGACGATAGTTGGAATAAAATATGTGAATTAGCAAAAAATTATAATTTTATTTTAGGTATAAACCTTAAAGAAAATTTTGGACAACATAATGCGATCATGGCAGGATTAAATAATTGTAAAGGTAAATTTATCATAACACTTGATGATGATTTACAACATCCGCCAGAATTTTTTCCTAATATTTTAGAAGCGTTAAAATATTCCCAAGTTTGTTATACTAATTATAAGAACAGAAAACATATTGGATGGAAAAAATTTGTAAGTAAGTTAAATAATTTAGTTTCAAGTTTTATTTTGAATAAACCTCTCAAAATTTATATGTCTTCTTTTAGAGGTTTCACAAGAGAAGTTAATTTAAAGATAATAGAATTTAAAAAACCTGATGTATATCTTGACGGGTTAATTTTAAATATAACAAGAAAAATCGAAATGATAACGGTTGATCATCATACTAGAAAAATTGGTCAGAGTAATTACAATATTAAAAAATTATTCTTATTGTGGTCTAATATGATCCTAAACTTTTCTTTCTTGCCTTTAAGGTCAGCGTCTATAGTGGGAATTATTTTAAAAATTATTATAAAAATTTTAAGGAAAAAAAATACAAAACTGCAATTTGAGATAAAAGAGAGAACTAATGGGTAATCTTAAAAATTTGGTAGATGCAATTAAATCAAATTATAGTAGAGGAAAAAAATTTAATTAATATTTGATATCGTAGAGATATAATCCGCAAGCTGGAGCTGGTGGTGCACAATTTGATCTTTTTTTGGATTTAAATGCTTCTTTAAAATCATCGTAGCTCCACTTACTTGAAGCAAGATACTTTAAACAACCTACCATAGATCTTACTTGGTTTTGAAGAAAAGATTGTGAGCAAAATCTAATTTTTATAATATCGTTTGTTTTCCTTATTTTAATAATATTCATTCGTTTTATAGGAGATTTTGCTGAACAACTAGCTGCTCTAAATGTTGAAAAATTATGAGTTCCCTCTAATAATTTTGCTCCCTTTTTAATTAAGTTTAAGTTTAATTTTTCTTTTACATGCCAAGTTCTGTTTTTATTTATTGATAAGCTGCCTTGTCTATTAGTGATTAAATATTCATAAGTTCTTAATTTAACACTATGTCTTGCATGAAAATTATCTGATTTTTTTTTTATATCTAAAATAGATATTAATTTATTTTTTAAGAAGTGGTTGGCAGAATCTAAAAAAGCTTTTTTGCCTTCAATTTTTTCTTTTACTTTAAAGGATGCATATTGTGAGAATGCATGTACGCCTTTATCTGTTCTTCCAGCTCCAATAATTCTTATTTTAGTTTTTAGAATTTTTTTTAATACAAGTTCAATTGTATCTTGAACTGATTTACCATTTTTTTGACTCTGCCACCCAACAAAATTTGTACCCTCATACTCAATTTTGATTAAATAATTAAACACCTTAAACTAAGATTTGACCAATTTTTATCTTATTTCCTTTTAAAAACTCATTAACTTTCATTAATTTTTTTCCTTCTTTTTTTAGCTCTAAAATCTGTAAAGCATTTTTTTTACATGCGATTATCATTTTATTGTCATCAATTATTGCACCTACTTTTCCAGTTGCTTCTACTTCTAAAGCTTTAATAATTTTAATTCTTGCACCATTAAGTTCAAACCAATTACCTGGATTTGGATAAAAAGCTCTAATTTTAGCTAAAATTTCTTCTGCGCTTTCGCTCCAGTTTATTTTGGACTCAATCTTTTCAATTTTTTTAGCATAAATAACTTTTGATTCATCTTGTGGAGTAAAATTTGCTTTATTATTTTTAATTAATTCTAGTGCATCGATTATTAATTTTGCCCCTAGATTTGACATTTTTTCACTCATTTGCTCATAGTTGATTTCGTTACCAATTGATAACTTTGATTGGATTAAAACAGGCCCTGCATCAAGCTTAGGAACAATTTTCATTATAGAAATTCCTGTTTCTTTGTCTCCCTTCATAATAGCTCTTTGAATAGGTGCTGCACCCCTCCATCTAGGTAATAAAGATGCATGTACATTTAAAAAAATTAAATTTTCAATATTTAATAGTTTTTCTGGTAAAATTTTACCATAGGCAACGACTACAACTAGATCAGGTTTTAATTTTTTTAAATGATTGATTTCACTTTCTTCATCCAGTTTAACAGGACATCTTACCGAAATATTTAATTTCTCAGCATAATCATGAACTGAAGATTTTTGAACTTTCAAACCTCTATTCTTTTTATTAGGAGGTTGAGAATAGACTTCGATAATTTTATGATTTGAATCGTTTATTGCTTTTAATATAGGAACAGAAAAACTTGGAGTGCCCATGAAAACAATCTTAAATGACATTAAATTATAATATTGCTTTGTCTAGCTCTTTCTTTTGTTTTTTTAATTTTTTTATTATCATATCTTTTTTTAATTTAGATAAATAATCTATAAATAGAATTCCATTTAAGTGATCAATTTCATGCTGAATACAAGTTGACAACAACCCTTCAGCCTCTAATTCGGCTTTCTTTCCATTATAATCAATATATTCAATTTTACATTTAGCCGGTCTTTCAATTTCTGCAAAGTGACCTGGTAGTGATAAACATCCTTCCTCATATGTTGAAGTTTCTTTTGATTGAAATATGATTTTAGGATTGATTAGAAAAATTGGATTTTTTTTTTCCTCTTTTTTAGAAATATCTATTACTATAATTCGTTTTAGAATACCAATCTGTACTGCAGCTAAACCGATACCAGGCGCCGCGTACATAGTTTGGAGCATGTCATCTAATAGTTTTCTAATATCATTGTTAACTTGATATAATGACTCACTTTTTTTTCGTAGAATAGGATCTGGTTCAATAACAACTTTTCTTATTGACATTATTTATACTCTTTCAGGAAATGCTGAAATTATAACTTTATTTCTGATAGCTGCTAAATTCATCTTATTTAATAGATTTGTTACAAAGTATATTGTTTCAGGATCTAGCTGGTAAACTTCGTCTTCCCCAATAATTTCAACAATTTTTAAACTTAAAAATGCTTTTTGTTCATTATCAATTAATTTTAACAAATTATTTGGTATTTCAAATTTTTTTGATAACTCCTCATACTTAAAATTATCAGGTAAAGAAAATCCATCATTAATAAGTGCATCTGCTAAAGCTAAGTCTTTTGCTGATATAAAATATTTTTTGTTTTTTAAAATTTTTTTAAAAATTTTATCTATATCTTTTTGAATTTTTTTTTTATCTTCATTTTCAACAAAATATTTTAATATTTTAGATTGATGTAAAATTTTGTCATTGTATTTAATTTTTCCTTCTAACAAATTAGTTTCTGTTAAAACTCTGCTTTGAGCTGCTTCTCGATATTTTTCCGGGAGATTTTTAACTCCAATCTCTTCAATTTGTTCGCTTAGAAACTTCGGGTAGATATTGTTTAAAGCAGATTTTTTGAACAAATCCTCTAAAAGAAACAAATAATCCATTTTGTTTTCATCAGTCTCAGAGAGTAAGTATTTTTGATAAATTAATGCTCTTGCATCGCTTTCATCAAAAGTTTGGTAATTATTTTTCGCATTAACCAAATTATTAAGATTAAATGGAACTTGTTTGTAAAATTCAAAAATCAACTTTTTATCTAATCTATTATTGTTAGCTGCAATTTCTAATTCTTTTATTTTTTCTTTATTTGTAGCATCATCTAGTTTTATTAGATTTGCTGCATTTAAATATCTCCAAATTTCTGGTTTTGTTTTTGGTGTTGGTTCATATCTAAAATTCGGGATTGTAATGCTTGAGAGATAAAAATTTAGAAGATTTTTTTCATTAATTTTGTTATCTGTCTTTTCCGATATACCTAGAAGAAAATTTATTTTATCATCGTAAAATTTGCTTGATAAATTTTGTTCACGTAAAAGATCTAATAAAAGTCGAGCCTGAGAATTTTTTTTATTAAATACTAGGCAGTAAATTTTAAATTTTTCTAAGTATGGATCTTTTATTTTGGCATCTATGAATTGAATCTTGTCGCAGCCATCTTTTATATTTGCACTAGCAATATTTTTATCAACTAAAAACTGAACAGCTTTACCTTTACTTTCAAACTCTTGGTTTTGTTTTAAAAAGCTTTCAATTAATTCATCCCTATCATTTTTTATTAACCAGTCAATTTTTAAATTTACAAATTCTTTTTCGGTCATTCCTTTTGGCGGGTAAGAAAATGAAAATAAAATAATTTCTAAAATTTCTGAAGATGATTTTGAAAGATTAATTTTATTCAGTCTTTTTAAACTTGATCTTAAATCTTCAGCTTTTGTGTTAGACCACATATTTAAATCAAAATTATAATCTGCAGGTTGAAAAATTCCAAAAACATTTCTTTCCTCTAATATGATTTTGTTTCCTTCTTGAATTTCTATTTTTTCTAAACTTTTAATTACATTAGAGGCTTTTGTATTATCAATCTTCTGGATTTCTTTTTTTGAAGAATTAGAAGTCTCAATATTATTATTTGTATTGTTTTTCCAAATATCTATTTTTTCTTCACTCCACAAAAAAGAGGAATATAAAAAAAAAACTAATAAGCTAATTAAATAGTTAAAGTTTTTTAATCTCATTAGTCACATCAATTTTAAATTTTTTTTCAGGGCTTGGAAATTTAATTTTTTCAATTAAGAAAATTGAAAAAATTATTACAACAATCAGTAAAATTGTTTTAATTAGAATTCTAAATAGTGTGTTTCCAATTTTAGGTTGTCTGTTGTATTTAAGTTGCATACTGTTTGAATTTATTTAAACTCAATAAATAAGACATAATTATGGAAAATAAAATCGTAAAAATTATATAAAATGGAAAAAAACCTTACTTTGACCGGTATGATGGTTGTGGGTAAAACAACTATAGGTAAAAGACTGGCAAAAAAATTAAACTATGCTTTCGTAGACATAGACAAAATTATCGAAAAGCAAGAGGGTGAGTCTATAAGCTCAATATTTAAGAATAAGGGAGAAAATTATTTCAGAAAACTTGAGATACAACAATCTATAAAAGAGCTTAAAAAGGATAACTACGTAATTTCACTTGGTGGCGGAGCTTTTTTAAATTCCTCTATAAGACAATTCTCAAAAAAAAACTCTATTAGTTTTTGGTTAGATGTTCCAATTGAAACGTTGTTAAAAAGATTAAAAAAAAGTAAAAACCGACCTATGCTTGGAAAAGAAAAAACTGATGATTCAATAAAAAAAATTTATTTTATGAGAAAAAAATTTTACAATATGGCTGATTATAGGATTAAATGTAAAAAATTAACCTTAAAACAAATTATCGAAAAAATTTTAAACTTTTATGAAAAATCAAGAAATTAAGTTCCAAAATAAATCTGGAAAATATTCAATATTTATTGGCGAAAATTCAATTAATTTATTGCCAAATAAAATTAAAACATTATGTCCCGAAACAAAAAAAATTGGTGTTGTTGTAGATAAAAATATACCCTCAAGATACAAACAAAGGCTTAAGAAAAAATTAAAAGGTTATGAGGTATCTTTTTTACCATTTTTAGCTAATGAAAAAAATAAATCATTAACCAAAACTTATTCATTATTAAATATTTTATTGTCAAAAAATTTAAATCGTTCAGATTTGATAATTGCTTTTGGTGGAGGTATCACTGGTGACGTGGCTTCTTTTGTTGCTAGTATTTATAAAAGAGGAATAAATTTTATTAACATTCCAACAACTTTGTTAGCACAGGTAGACTCATCTATTGGTGGAAAAACTGGAGTAAATTCTAGTCACGGTAAAAATCTAATAGGATCATTTTATCAGCCTAAATTAGTATTAGTCGATACTACATTTTTAAAATCATTACCAAGAAAAGAAATGATTTGTGGCTATGCTGAAATTTTAAAACATTCAATTATAAAAGACAAAATTTTTTTTAACTGGTTGAAAAAGAATACAAAATTAATTCTAGATAAGAAAAAAAAAGAATTAGTCTACGCAATAAAAAAAAGTTGCCAGATAAAAATGTTTTTTGTAAAGCGAGACACCAACGAGAAGAATTTAAGAATGACTTTAAATTTTGGTCATACTTTTGCTCACGCAATAGAAATCAAAAATAATTATTCAAAAAAATCTACTCATGGGGAAGCAGTTTTATCTGGCATGATATTAGCTGGTAAAATTTCAGTCTATAAAAAATTATGTTCAAGTAAAACATTAAATGAAATTAAAAATATTTATATTGAAAATAATTTAGATTATACTTTTAAAAAATATTCTAATAATAAAGAAATTGATAAGCTTCTCCCGTTCTTAAAAAATGATAAAAAAAATAACGATGATAAAATAAATTTTATCTTATTAAAATATGTTGGCAAAACAACCTTAACAAATCAAAACAAGATATCTTTAAGAAACTTAAAAAGAATTACGCAAATTATTGCTCGATACTAATTTCTAAAGCATGTATTTTACTTGAAAGTTCATCTTTTAAAACTTTCATTACTTCTTTTTGAGCAGTTACTCTTGAAAGTGAATTTAAATACAAAGATTTAATTTTTAGGTGTAGGTGAAATTTATCTGGTGAAAATGATTTATGCTTAACGTGTTTATGTGAATTATCAACAATCTTTATTTGTTCAATCTCTATTTCTTTTTTTAATTTAGCAATAATATCTTCAAAAAAATTATTCATAATAAAGATTTTACTATATAGATTAGCTTAATGAAAATAATTTGTGACTGGGAAAATTGTAAAGAAACTGGATCATATAAAGCTCCAGTAGAAAAAGATAACAGCAAAAAATATCGATTGTTATGTCTTAATCATATTAAAATATTTAATAAAAATTGGAATTATTTTGAAAATATGAATGATCAAGAAATAGAATTTTTTATTAAATCGGATTTGACTTGGCATAAATCTACAAAAACTTTTGGTTCTTCAGATAATTTTTTTAATATTCTATGGAATAATGCTCTAGATGATAAATTAAACATTTTTAAAAGCTCTAATTTTAGAGATTTCAAAAAAACAAAAATCTCTCAACAGGATAAGGATGCTTTACAAGTAATGGAATTAAATGAGGAGGTAAAATGGGAACAAATACACTCTAAGTTTAAAGAACTTGTAAAAAAGTATCATCCTGATAAAAACCAAGGAAATAAAAAATTTGAAGAAAAATTAAAAAAAATTACTTTGGCGTATAGTCAACTGAAAAAAACTTTAGGAAAAAAATGAATACACAACAGCTACTACAAAAACCTGACATTAAATTATCAGTGAAACAAACATTTGGATTTGAAAGCGATATGAAGGTAGGAGCATTTTCAAAAAAAAATGAATATGTCCCAAAAATAGATAGTGATTATAAATTTGACAAGGATACAACTTTAGCGATTCTTGCGGGGTTTTCTTTCAATAAGAGGGTTTTAATTCAAGGTTACCACGGAACAGGAAAATCTACTCATATCGAACAAGTAGCAGCAAGACTAAACTGGCCATGTGTAAGAGTAAACTTAGACAGTCATATCAGCAGAATTGACTTAATTGGTAAAGATGCAATTGTTTTAAAAGATGGAAAACAAATAACAGAATTCAAGGAAGGGATTTTACCTTGGTCGATACAGAATCCGGTTGCTCTTGTTTTTGATGAATATGATGCAGGAAGACCAGATGTAATGTTTGTTATCCAAAGGGTTTTAGAAAGTGAGGGTAATTTTACTTTATTGGATAAGAATAAAGTTTTAGAACAACACGATTTTTTTAGAATCTTTGCAACTACTAATACTGTTGGGCTTGGGGACACAACTGGACTGTATCATGGAACACAGCAAATAAACCAAGGTCAGATGGATAGATGGAATATTGTTTCAACTTTAAATTATTTACCATTTGAAAAAGAATTAGAAATAGTTTTAGCGAAGAATAAAAATTTAAATAACAAAGAAGGAAAAGAACTTTTATCAAATATGATTAAGGTTGCTGATCTAACAAGAAAAGGTTTCATTAATGGTGATATCTCAACTGTAATGAGCCCTCGTACAGTTTTGCATTGGGCGGAGAATACAGGTATATTTAAAGATCAAGGGTACGCTTTTAGAATTACATTCTTAAATAAGTGTGATGAATTAGAAAAAAAAATAATTTCTGAGTATTATCAGAGATGTTTTGGTGAAGACTTGCCAGAGTCATCTATTAATATCACTTTATAAAGTGAAAAATAAAAAAGTAAAAATAGCTGACTTTAAAACTGCAATAAGTTCTACGGTAAGGTCATTATCTAATTCAGAAAAAATCGAAGTTTCTTTTGGTAATGATGCCTCCAAATCCGCTAAAAATTCAATCAGGCTCCCAGAGCTAACTTCAATTAATAGCAAACTTAATTGCAATCAAATAAGAGCGTTAGCAGATTCAAAATCCTTGAGACATAGATTCTCTGATGCAAAAACATTTAAACAATATGAGCCTACTGGAAATATATCTAAACAGTTATATAGAATTTCAGAAAAAATTAGATGTGAAAAAATTGGAACTAGCTATTTTAAAGGAGTAAAAAACAATATTGAAACTTTTTACCAAGAGAGGGTAAATGGCTTAGATCTTAAAAGTAGTAAAGATAAAATTGTTGAGTCTTTTGAAAATTATTTAAGAACAAAATTTCTTAATTTTGAAAATAATAACCAAATCGATAAAAAACTAAAATCATATAAAAAAGATTTAAATGAGAAATTTAAAGATAAGATTGGTCAATTGAATGACTTTACTTTAGATCAAGAAAAATTTAACTCTCTTATTTCTGAACTCATCGTAAATATGAATCTTGATGAAAATTTAGATGAAGAGGAAAAGAAAGATGATGAACAAAATAATGACGATAAGCAAAATAAACCTGATAACCAAGAAAAACAGGCAAAAGAAAAAGAGAATAAGCAAGAAGAGATGTCTATAGACTCTGGGATGCCAGATCTGGAAAATGAGGCCAAAGACTCAGATCAAGCTGAAGAAGATGTAGAAATAGAAGATAGCTCTCAACCGGATTTAAGAAAAAAAGGAAAGAGTGCTTTAGGAGATATAAATTATAAAACCTATACTGAAGAATTTGACGAAATTATTAAAGCTGAAGAATTGGAAAATACTGAAGAGCTAACGAGACTAAGGAAGAATTTAGATCAGCAATTATTGCAGCTTAAAAATTTTATTTCTAAACTTGCTAACAAATTACAAAGAAAACTTTTAGCCAAACAAAATAGATCTTGGAATTTCGACCTTGAAGAAGGTTTATTAGATACTTCAAAATTACCAAGAATAATTATGGATCCATATAATTCTTTATCTTTTAAAAAAGAAAAAGATATTGAATTTAAAGATACGTTAGTAACAATTTTAATTGATAATTCCGGCTCAATGAGAGGTAAACCTATTTCAGTAGCAGCCATTTGTGCCGACATACTTTCTAGAACATTAGAAAGATGTGCGGTCAAAGTAGAAATACTCGGCTTTACAACAAAACATTGGAAGGGAGGATCCTCTAGAGAAAAATGGATGAAAAATGATAAACCAACTTTACCAGGAAGGTTGAATGATCTCAGACACATTATTTATAAATCAGCGGACACGCCTTGGAGACAGGCTAAAAATAATATGGGGCTAATGTTAAAAGAGGGTTTATTAAAAGAAAATATCGATGGTGAAGCACTTAAATGGGCATACAATAAAATGAATAGAAGGAAAGAAGAAAGAAAAATTCTTATGGTTATCTCAGATGGAGCTCCAGTGGATGACTCTACATTATCAACGAATACTAGTGACTATCTAGAGTCTAATCTTAAAAAAACAGTCAAATGGATTGAAAATAAAACGAACATTGAATTATTAGCTATCGGTATTGGTCATGATGTTACAAGATACTATAATCAAGCTGTAAAAATTACAGATGTTCAGGATTTAGGTGATGTAATGATTAATCAGCTAACTGACCTATTTGTCGAAAAGAATAAAAAAACAATTCACTAATTTTTTATTTCTGAAACTGAACTTTCCGAAAAGTCTTTTATTTTATTAATTAATAATCTAAATGGAATTAACATCGCCAGCGCTATAAATAACTTAACGGCTAAATCTCCTAAAGCTAAAGTCACCCAAGGTATTCCAGTTGCGTAAAAAGCAATTGAAAAAAATAGAAAAGTATCTGTTACGGATCCGATCACTGATGATGTGAGAGGAGCTATGTACCATATTTTTTTTCTTAAGGAATCAAATATTTGAACATCTAGGTTTTGAGCAATAAAAAATGCAACTCCAGAACCAACAGTAATTCTAATAGAAATAATATCTGTAAAATTAGTCGATACAAATAATGTTAAAAAAATTCCAATAGCAAATCCTACATACACAACTTTTCTTGCTACGAATTTTCCATAAGCACGGTTAGCTAGATCTGTAATTAAAAAGGTGATCGGGTAACTAAAAGCACCATAAGTTAAGATTTCATTTAATCCAAAGTATTGTATCGGAAATTGAACTAAATAGTTTGAAAGGACTACAATCAAACCCATTAGAAGAGAGAGTTTGTAAAATAAATTCATTATTGAATTATGATTTTGCTGAAATAGATGCTTTAATTTTTTTTACTTTTTTTGATAGTTTGGCGTTTTTTGCAGACAATAAAAATTTATCTATACCGCCTTTGAAATCTACTGTTCTTAAAGCGGCGTTAGCTACATTTAATTTTATATCTTTTTTTAAAATATCGCTTCTAAAAGTAACTTTCTTTAAATTAGGTAAGAATCTTCTTTTAGTTTTATTTTTTGCGTGGCTAACGTTGTGACCTTTTAAAGGTGACTTTCCTGTTAATTCACATCTTTTAGACATAATTTTTTCCTGACGTTATATAATTCTTGTGAACAGTGGGGTCAAGCATTAATTCCAACTGCTTCACTTATATTTTTGAGATTTTCTTTTTTTAAAATTGATATTAATTCTTTCTTTATTTCTTTAACGATGCCGGGTCCTTTATAAACCATACCTGTATATAGTTGAATTGCATCAGCGCCTGCTATTATTTTTTCAAAAGCACTTTTTCCAGAGTCCACTCCCCCAACACCTATTATCTTAATTTTACCCTTGGTTTCTTTATAGAATTTTTTAATTAAGTTTGTTGAAATATCTTTTAGTGGTTGTCCAGATAACCCTCCGGTTTCATGTTTTTTAATATCTGAGAGATTATCACGATTACTATCTGTTGTATTAGAAACTACGATTCCTTGTATTTTATGGCTGCTTACCAAATCAACTATTCTGCTAATTTCATTATCTTTTATATCTGGTGATATTTTTAGCGCTATCGGACAATTTATTTTTTTTTCTTTAATAACTTCATTTATTCCTGACAAAAGTTTTTTCATTTCTTCTTGGTCGTGAAAATTTCTTAGACCTTCAGTATTTGGAGAAGAAATATTAATTGTTATATACCCTGCATAAGACGCGAGTCTCGAGAGGCAAATATAGTAGTCATCAGCCTTATTTTTTGTATCTTTATTAGGTCCAATATTAATACCTAGAAATCCATCAGGAAAATTATTTGATATTCGTTTTGAAACAGTTTCTGAACCGTGATTATTAAATCCAAGACGATTAATAAGTGCCTGATCTTTTTCAAGTCTAAATATTCTTGGTTTAGGATTGCCTAACTGCTGTTTCGGAGTAACAGTCCCTACTTCAATAAAACCAAAACCAAATTTAAAAAGAGAATTATAAACTTCAGCACTTTTATCAAATCCTGCAGCTAAACCTATTGGGTTTGAAATTGTTTTTCCTAAAAGACTTGTCTCAAGCATTTCTTCATTTTCCACACTAAAAAAACTTTTTGGCAGGAAGTTAGCTTTTAATGATTTTATTGCTAAATCGTGAGCTACTTCTGGATCTAACGAAAATATATAAGGTCTTAAAATTGAGAACATTAATTATTTTTTATTTTATCTTGCATTAATTCAATTGTCTCTTTCAAACCAAAAAAGCTGACAAAGTAACCCATTCTAGGTCCATTTTCTTCACCAAATACAACTTCATAAATTAATCTAAACCAATCTCTTAAGTTTTTTTCATACCCATTTTCTTTACCAGTAGTATAAACAACCGTTTGAATTTCCTCTGGTTTTAAATTTTGCTTAATACCAGATAACTTTGAAACAAGATTTTCTAAAGCTTTCTTCTCATTTGAAGAAGGTTTTTTAAATTTTTTGTTTGGTTCAACTTTATCTTTAAAATAATTTATAGCATAATTGGTTAATCCATCTAAAATTGGATAATCTTCAGGTTTTATTTCTTTATGAAATCTATTTATAAATTTCCATAAAATTTCTTTATTGTTTGCATTACTAGATCCAACTAAATTTAGGAGCATCGAAAAAGGCATCACAATTTTTTCAACTGGTGGCTTCCCATTATGTACATGCCAAACTGGATTTAAAATTTGATCTTTTTTTTTCTGGCTTGAGTATTTCTCAATAGAAGTTAAATATTCATCGACTGTTTTAGGCACAACCTCTGCATAAAGCTTTTTTGCTCTTTTTGGGTTAGGATACATATACAAAGACAAACTTTCTGGTGAAGCATATCTAAGCCACTGCTCAATAGAAATTCCATTTCCTTTTGACTTAGAAATTTTTTCTCCTTTTTCATCTAAAAAAAGTTCGTATGCAAAACCATTTGGTGGAGTTTTACCAAGGGTTTTACAAATTTTATTTGATAAAATTGCGCTTTCAGTCAAATCTTTACCATACATTTCAAAATCAACATCAAAGGTAAACCATCTCATGGCCCAATCAACTTTCCATTGAAGTTTAGATTTGCCATCTAAAATACTTGTTTCAATTTTTTCTCCACCATTATTAAATACAGCTTTACCGGTTTTCTTATTTATTTCTAATAACGGTATTTCCAATACTTTTCCTGTTTTTGGGCAAATGGGTAAAAAAGGACAGTATGTTTTTTTTCTTTCATCACGAAGAGTTGGTAAAATGATATTCATTACATCTTCGTATTTTTCTGCAACTCTAATTAACGATGTATTGAAGATGCCTTTTTTATAATTTTCTGTTGAACTTTTAAAAATAAATTTAAAATTAAATCTTTTCAAAAATTGTTTCAGCATTTCATTGTTGTGCTCTCCGAAACTATTAAATTTTTGAAATGGATCTGGAATATTTGTTAGAGGTTTTCCAAGATTATCTTTTAAAATTTGATCATTTGGAATATTATCAGGAACTTTTCTCAAACCATCCATATCATCAGAGAAGGTAATAAGTTCATGATCGATTTTTTCTATGTGATTAAGCGCATTAATCATCATAGTGGTTCTTGCTACTTCCCCAAAAGTTCCAATATGGGGTAATCCGCTAGGACCATATCCAGTTTGAAAGGTAATTTTACCTTTTTTTTTTATTATATTTTTTCTATCCTTTAATAACTTTCTAATTTCTACAAATGGCCAAGATGAAGTTGATTGAATTAAATTCTTATCCAGCATATTAACGGTTTATTAAATTTTATATGCAAAATACAGTTATAATTACGTCATATTAAGTTGAATTTTGAAACTATTTAAATAATCTCATTTTAATGGCTACTAACAAAACAGTTTTTTTTCTAATTGGGGTGCTGCTTATAGTTCTTGGTATTTCTATGCTGGCTCCTTATTTTGTGCAAGTGTTATATAATGAAAACAGTCATAGTTTTATTTCGTCTTCTTTCGTAACAGTATTTATTGGAATTCTTTGTGTTTTGGCAAATCTTGAAAAAGATTTAAAATTAAATCTTAGGCAAACATTTTTATTCTCAACTCTTGCTTGGGTTACGGTTGCTATTTTCGGAAGCCTGCCTTTTGTTTTAGCGACTCAAAATTTTTCTATTAGTGATGCTTTTTTTGAAAGTATGTCTGGGATAACAACCACGGGCGCAACAATAATTAATGATTTAGACAGTAGCCCTAAAAGTATTTTGTTATGGAGAGCAATAATGCAGTGGTTAGGTGGAATTGGTATCGTGGTAATGGCTATTACAATTTTGCCTCTACTTAAAGTTGGTGGAATGCAATTATTTAAAATGGAGGGGCCAGAAAGTACTGAAAAAATTTTACCTAGAACTATTGAAGTCGCTACAATTATTATTTCAACGTATTTAATTTTAACACTTCTCTGTGGTTTTTTTTATTGGATTTTTGGAATGTCAGTTTTTGATAGCATCTGTCATGCTATGACAACTATAGCAACAGGTGGATTTTCAACGCATAATGAGTCAATAGGTTTTTTTAAAAATCCTAATATAGAAATAATAGCAAGTATATTTATTATTTTAGGAAGCATACCTTTCATTTCATATTTAAAATTTTCACAAGGAAATAAAAAGATTTTTTTCCAGGATGTACAAATTAAAGGCTTCATTTATCTTTTAGCTGTTTCTGTGATAGTAATGCTATTGTATCTATTGTTCATAAATTACGATGGTAGTTTTTTTGATAAGATAAGAGTTTCATCTTTCAATGTTGTTTCAATTTTATCAGGCACAGGTTATGTTACTGATGATTTTGGATTGTGGGGAAAATTTTCATTAATCTTCTTTCTGTTTCTCATGTTCATTGGAGGATGTGCGGGATCAACAGCCTGTGGGATTAAAATATTTAGACTACAAATGCTGTTGATATTTTTAAAAGATCAAACTAAAAAATTGATTTCACCTAATAGTGTAATTATTACTAAGTATAATAATCATAAAATTACTGATGATTTTATAAGGTCAGTAATTATTTTTATTTTTTCATTTTTATTTATATTTTTTATTATTGCAATGCTTCTTTCCATAAGTGGATTAGACTTTGTAACTTCAATATCTGGCGCCGCAAGTTCCATTTCTAATGTTGGACCTGGATTGGGTGAAATAATTGGACCTGATGGAAACTATAAGACTTTGCCTGATTTATCGAAATGGATATTAGCAATTGGTATGTTGCTTGGAAGATTGGAATTATTTGCTGTACTAGTGCTTTTCTTCCCATCTTTTTGGAGAAATTAAGTCATGAAAATATATAAAAAACAAACACTCTCTGAAACTTTCTTAGTTTATTTTGATCGCAGAATGATAAACATATTATTACTCGGTTCAATAAGTGGTTTTCCTTGGGTCATTATTGGAAGCAGTCTTAGTCTTTGGTTAAAAGAAGATGGTTTAAGTAGAAGTGCTGTAGGATGGGCAGGATTAATTTTTGCAGTTTATGCTTTCAATTATTTATGGGCCCCGATTATAGATAGAGTAAGAATTCCTTGGTTAACAAATAAAATTGGTCATAGGCGTGGATGGATTGTTTTAATGCAAACTATCATACTAATTAGTCTAGTTTTTTGGAGTTTGACTGAACCGTCTACAAATTTAGCATTAGTAATAAGTGTTGGGCTCATAATTGCAGTTGCTTCAGCCACACAAGATATAACTGTCGATGCATTAAGAATTGAACAAATTGGAGAGAACGAGGGAAAATCTATGCAAGCTGGTGCAGCAATGGCAGTTGTGGGTTGGTGGACTGGATATAAATTAGGAGGTGTAATTTCTCTTTCTGCAGCTGAATTTTTTCAAAATCTCCGGTTTGAAAATTATTGGCAAATAACTTTTCTAGTCCTAGGTGGTGTGATTATTGCTTGCAATATAGGATTAATGTTTGTGCATGAGTCTTCTAATACAGGAAGACAAGAAGCTCAATCCGAATTTGATAGAACAATCGAGGATAAATTGACTTCAAAAACAAATAAAACAGCATACTTATTTTCGAAATACTTTACCTGGATAGCGGGTACTGTTGCTGGTCCCATTGTCAGTTTTTTTAAAAAGAATGGTTTTAACATAGCTATTGCAATATTAGCCTTTATTTTTCTTTTTAAAATTGGGGAGGCTTTTCTTGGCAGAATGTCAGTTATTTTTTATAAGGAAATAGGTTTTACTAAAACAGATATAGCATTGTATTCAAAAGGTCTTGGATGGTTAACTACAGTAATTTTTACTCTTTTAGGTGGTTTATTTGCTATTAGATCTGGTGTGATAAAAGCTATGTTTGTTTCTGGAATGCTAATGGCCTCTACAAATTTACTTTTTTCTTTTCTAGCATGGTCGGGGAAATCAGAGTTATTATTTGCTATTGCAGTTATATTTGATGATATGGCAGCAGCATTTGCAACAGTTGCTTTTGTTGCTTTTATCTCAATGTTGGTTGATAGAACTTACACAGCAACACAATATGCACTCCTTGCTTCAATTGGTACAGCTGGAAGAACAACTTTAGCTGCAAGTTCTGGAGCCTTGGTAGATTGGCTAAATGGAGACTGGGGTATTTTTTTTATAATCACAGCTTTAATGGTGATACCATCCCTTATATTTCTTTACATGATAAGACATAAACTTAAATTAAATGACTAAATATTTTACAAATAATTTATCCGTAATAAATCTTTATAAAAAACCCTCGAAAAAATCTGAAGTTGTGACCCAAATGATTTTTGGTGAGTCATTTTCAGTATCAAAGAAAACTAAAAATTGGTTAAAAGTTAAAATAAAAGAGGATGGTTATAAAGGGTTTATTCAAAAAAAAAGGTTTTCTAACTTTTTAAAACCAACTCACAAAATTCATGTTTTAAAAGCTAAAGTCTATAAATTTCCTAATAAAAAAAAGAAACTAAATGAGTTATCTTTTGGATCAAAGATTAAAGTTATTGAAAATAAAGGAGACTTTTTAAAATTTTCAAAAGGGTGGATAAATAAAAATGAAGTTAAGAAAAACTCATTTAAAGAAAAAGATCCTTTTAAAAAAATTAATATGTTTAAAAATATTAAATATAAATGGGGTGGTAAATCATTCAAGGGGATCGATTGCTCCGCTCTTTTACAAGTTTTCTTAAACTTCAATAATAAATATTGTCCTAGAGATACAAAAGACCAAATTAAGTATTTTAAAAAAAAAGTAATTTTGAAAAATGTAAAAAAAAGTAATATAATTTTTTGGAAAGGACATGTTGCTATAGCTCTCTCTAGAAAAAAGCTCATCCATGCTTATGGCCCTGCAAAGAAAACGGTTATAATGAATATTGAATCCACAATTAAAAGAATTAAAAGGACTGCAAATCTTACTGTGACTGGTATTAGGAAGTTATAACATTAATCAAATATTAAAAGATTATGAACACTAAATTTATTACAATAAAAAGGGTAATTTCGTATTTTCCTTTTTTAAATAAACTGATTAGAAAATTTTATAATAGTTTTAATCACGGTGCATATTTTGTTCCTATAAAAATAGACTTCTCTTATGAGCAAACTATAAAAAGGGAAATATCAAAATTAAACTTAGATAATTTTAACAATTTAAAAAAAAATTATAATTATTTTCTCATTTTTCAAAATAAATCATTAAAAAATTATTCAAATAAAAAATTTGAGAAGTTAATTAACTTAATTAAAAATGAAAAAAGCGACGTTGCCTATGATGGTGACGACTCTAATCATACAGAAATAGCATCTAAGAAATTTTTAGAGAATTATATTAAAAAAAAATCTATTCACCAGTATCCTCATAAATTTTTTTATTTTAAAGAAAATTTTAAGATAAGTAATTTAGGATCAAAACACAGATCATTCAACTTCAATGGAACATTCATTTTACCATCAGGCGGAAAAACCATAGGAGACGGTGGGCCAGTTGCGGATAGATTAAATTTTATACCAAATTTAATAGGAAAAACTTTTTTAGATGTTGGATCAGAGGAGGGTTACGCTGTTTTTGATGCAATAAATAAAAACGCCAAATTTGCAAAAGGCTTAAATATAAATGAGTCAAAAGAATATGATTTTTTTCCTGAACATCATCGTTCTTTAGAGATTACCCAAAGAAAAAGAGAAGATATAGAAAATACTCAGAAATTTTTAGCTAAAGAATATGGTTTAGAGAATGAGACTAATTTTAAGTTTGAATATAAAAATATTTATAATTTAACTGATGAAAAATTTGACTTTGTATTTTGTTTTGGTGTTTTGTATCATTTAAAAAACCCTTACTTAGCATTAGAAAATTTATACAACACTACTAACGAAACTCTTTTAATTGAGACGCAAGGAATTAAAGATGATAAATATCTCAATGCAAAAATATCGACTGATGATGGTTTTATTAGACACTCCTCTAGCGCACTAGCTTTTTTACTGAAGAAAGTTGGCTTTAAAAAAGTTACTGTTCTTGTTAATGCTTATGATAGCGCAATGAAAATAAATAATATTGTTTTAAAAGCTGAAAAGTAGAACAGTTCTCATTTAAATTAAAAAAGGCAGCTTCAGTCTCCCTCCGCTGCCCTAATAACTATTTAACTGATTCGTAAAATTTATTTTAGACTCTTTTAGGTTGTATGTGGATACTAAAACTTTACTTATTTTAATATTTTTCTATACGCAAATATTACTGCAAAGACTATTATTAAAGCTGCAATACCTTGCTCACCTAAAGCATTAAGTAAATTAATTAAGTTTTTTGTTACTTGAGAACCAAAAAAAGCTACATTCGGTCCAAATACAATCTCTGCTATTACTGAAACGGCTAGTAATAGTATTCCTAATTCTAAAAATTTATTTAAATATTTTGTTAATGTTGAAACCCAATTAAGCATAATTTTTTTTCCTTTTTTTTAACCGCCCTAATTATAAACTTAGGGCGGCTATATAAAAAGCTAATTCGAGGGAAGTAGCTTTAGTTGTTTATTACTTAAACAAGTTTAGGATGATAATAGCTGCGA
>VMHT01014299.1_pt1 | contig 29929 bp, 21 predicted proteins | sample 4693611 | NCBI WGS metagenome assembly VMHT01 (sample SAMN12280063, study PRJNA550983) | marine metagenome | isolation source: seawater sampled from same location over 5 years 0.02-0.2 micron viral filtrate | place: USA: collected off the coast of southern California halfway between the port... ... | reverse complement strand
GCCCCATCACGAACAACCAGTCGGAGAGCCGGTTGACGTAGACCAGCGCAAGAGGTCGGACGGCATCGTTACCTTCGCTTTCCATGAGATGAACCATGGTTCGCTCCAGTCGCCGCACCACCGTTCGGGCCACGTGCATGCAAGTGATCGAAGGAGACCCTGCCGGGAGGATGAAGCTCGTGAGTTCGGGAAGTGTTTCCAACCATGCATCCATTTCATCCATGAGGACATCGGTTTGTCCTTCAGAAATGAGCACCATATACTCTGGTAGCGTGGCGGGCGGGCATGCGAGTTCAGCACCCAAGTCGAAGAGTTCGTTTTGGACACGTGACAGCGCTTCGGTAAGCACCGTTTGAACTCGCTGAACGTTGGTGCGTTCCCCGCCGTCCTCGTGATCGGGGAGACGGTGGACTTCAGCAAGCACCATGCCCAGCCAACTGTTCACTTCGTCGCACGTGCCCACGACGTTGAAACGCACGTCGGATTTTGCTCGTCGGGAACCGTCGACAAGGGAGGATTCCCCGCCGTCGCCTCCGCCTGTGTACACGCGATTGATCTTGACCATGAGCGCCCCTCACACCTGCGAAGTCATGCTTCTATGAGGGGTTTGCGGGAAGGAAATCCTTCCTCCATGCGATAATACCACTCGATGTCCGCCTCGCCCACCGCCCATGAAAACAGAGCCATGCGACGGTCCACCACACCGTACCATTCGAGACGACCGGGGTCCATCGAAACAATGCGCGCCCCGATGCGTTCCAGTCGAGCGACGTTGTTTTGCCACTGAGACACGAGGCCACCCAGGTGTTCTGCGACCTCCAGAACGTGAGGGTGCGTCATGGAAAACTGATCCAACAACAATTCTAGTTCGTTGGTCAGGTCGTGAGCCTCATCGCTCATGGCCTGAAGCACCATCAGGACGTTACTCGCCTCTGGAAGCGTAGCCCGGGCTTGCTCAATCGTGACAACCACAGCCCCGTCGGGAAGCGGATACGGCAGGATTTCCTCAGCAGAGAGCTCGTTCAATTCCATTGGTAGCCCCGAATACAAAGGTTCGTCGGCGGGTTTAGACACGAGTCCTGCTTAACTTGACGCTTCTTTTAGTCACCGGAGGTTGTCCATGAGGAATCACTGTTTTTTGATAGAAAACAGACTTCCGACTGAACAAACTCAAACCGTGGAAGCCCCGGATTTGTCCTCACGCCGGGCACGAGAAAGTTTGGTCCAACCCATGAACAGCAGGCCGCCCCACATTGCGAGCTCCAATGCGACGATGACGTAGTACGCTGGACCAAGGGTCTCAAGCATGGCGACGGCGTCGTAAGGCAGGCCGTGAATGGCCATGTAAGCGGACTGAGAGAGAAGACTCGATGAAAACCAGATCAACACCGCAAACCAGAGAATGTTGCCCATTGGCCAATCGTCGGGAGCGCCTTCTAGATGTTTCATGATATTTAATCGACCTTGAGGGATATTAATCCTCGTTTGTTTTGAACACGGTTTTTCCGGAAAAAGGGACCTGCGGCCGTTTTCCGACGCCGGTTTTAGGCTGAAAACGTCGGTTCTGCTCCCATGGCGATGAGCGCCTCTTCGACGGCTTCAATCCACTCGGGCGCCACGGATGCTTCACCTCCTGCGTCCTCAAAGGACTCAAGCCAACGACGCGCTTCGTCGGGTTGTTCCAGAAACACATGGATGCGATGCAGGGCTACGTACGCCATCGGATTGAGATGCTCTTCATCCGCATCCCACCCGTTCTCAAAGCATGAAAGAGCCCCGTGTGGGCCTTGAAGTTGACCGCGTTGAAGCGCCACCATGCCGGCCTGACTCCACGCCAGTGGTAGACGACCGATCAAAAGACCTCGGAAGACCATCCACGTCTGACCTCCACCCAGCAGCACCAACAAGAGGAACCCCGCCCACTGCTCAAGCGTGTTGAGCTCCGGCCAAGTCAGCACCATGAGGCCGCCCGCACCGGTGCAAAACACGAACCCCGACATCGGCGCAATGAACACATCCCGCCGTGTTCGCACCATGTGGTAAACGCCAACGAGGACGCCATAACTGCCCGTGGCGAGAACGGCGATCAGGAGGGTGGTGAGGGACATCGGACGAGGCGCCGTCTCACCCAGTGCGAGCAAACCTGCGATGCTGGCGAGAACCCAACCAAACCGACCGGAAATTTCCGGAAACGGCTGATGGCGGCTTCCAGCAACGAGGGCGACGGAGACGACAGCGAGCACCGCCAACGCAAGCACTTTTCCCGAGGACTCGTCAAGGAACATCGTGGCCATTGCGTTTACCTCTGCATCGCCCCGCTATCATGCTTTGTGATACCTCGAACCGCGTTGAATCTCCGTGGCCCGATAGAGTTGTTCAACCACCATCGCGGCAGCCAGTTCGTGTGGGTAGGTCATTGCCGACAACGAAAGGCGTTCCACTCCGCGCAGACCATCGTGAGGTGGCCAACCCTCTGCCGGACCCACCGCAAGGTGAACATCGTCCGACCCCAACTGCCACCCTTCAAACCGACGTGCAAACGCCACAGAATCCTCTTGAAAGCCACCCTCGTCCATGAGAATCAATCGCCCTGAGCGCCCGAGAAGCCGGTCAACATACGCAACACCGTCCAATTTTCCGGGATGGTGTTCCAACGATACCCCACGGGACCTGATTCGTTCCCCGTACCGCTCGATGAGCTGAGCCACGGCGTTGTCCTTTGGAGCCCCATGGGTGTGAACGGTCAGTCGGCCCATGGCCGTCTCTTACCGAGACGCTCTTTCAATTCGTTGGCCAACGGACAAGTCCATGAACCAACCACAACGTCGGAGTGCCATGGGGTGGTGGCCTTTTGGAAAGAAGCCAAAGGTGGCCTCGAACCACAACGACCCCATCCTCAAGGACACTCGCACCTGGTTGTCGGAACTCCGAGACGCTTGCGAGATGAACTTCGATGCACCTGAGGAAGCACGTCGACAAATACGCCACATGCAGGTTGAGTGGAAGGAGGCGATGGACAGGGGCGACATGACCCCCTCGCTGAGAGAAGGATTGGAGGGCCGGGCCTTTCGGTTGTTGAACTGCACCGACCAAGAATGGATTGGCTGGCTCGATGATTTGAAATTCTGGAAGGCCGGTTGGAAACCCGGACAAGACGACGAGAACGAGGCTTGAAGAAGGATTGGTCTGCAGGGTTGAACATGGGTAAGACCCCTTCGTTGCACCTCCTCCACTCCTGCCCGTTTTGCTGGAAGGTGCGAGGCCTCCTGGAACACCTTGATGTGGACGTGGAGTACGTTGCGGTAAACGGAATGAGGATCAAAAAAGACGTGGCGTTTGCCGGCGATTGGGGGAAGGTCCCCGTCTTCACGGACCCCGAGGGTGTGCACCACGTGGATTCCACGCCCATCCTGCGCGTCATCGACGAGAAGTACAACGAAGGAAAAATGGCCAATCAAGGCGATGCTGCTCGCCAACACGAATGGATGGAGTGGGTCGATACCCATCTCTCTCGGGCCACAGTCCCCATCCTGTACGGTAGCCTGGGCTCTGCTTTGAAAACGACCACGCGAATATCGAAAATTGAAAACTTCGGTTTCATCTCAAAGCGGCTCTATGCGTGGGCGGGTTTCCCCATCATGTGGGGCATCATCGCACGGAAGCGCGTCAAGAGCGACGGTCGAAAACCCAAGAAGTTGTGGCATGACCTGTTGACGGAATTTACGGCGGCTCACGATGCAAAACCGTTTTTTGGCGGCGAAACACCCGATCTGGTTGATTTTGCCGCCTTTGGCTACATGCGTTCAATCTCGCCCTACCCCCAATTCAGCCAGCTGACCGACCACGTCGACGGAATGGCGTGGTATCGACGCATGGAAGCCACGCTGAGTTGAGGGATGAACGTGACAATCACCCTGAGCGGCATGACGTTCGACGCTGTGGAGGAGGCGACGACGGTCCTCGGGACCACCAAAGGCGGTTGGGTGTACGCAGGGCAACGCCCGTGCTACGAAGCAAAAACACCGGCGTTCTACACGATGGAGCACCCCCTAACGCACCGTCAAGTCGTTGAGGCAATGGGCGGAACGATTGAGGAGAACGATCGTCCTATGGATGCGTTGACATCGCACGATGTAAGAGAACTCTCGCAACACTTGATGGCGCAGGAAGACTTTGCCGCAGCCGTCGACGGTTTGCCAGGTTCATGGGAGGTACGAGCGCTCACGCAAGCGGAGTGGGTCGCCGCCAAGGCGCAGTCAACGTTGCAGCTGCCAAGCGGGTTCACAGAACGATTGGCCGATGCTCCCGCCTCAAACAATCGAGGGGCCATGATGGACGGACGTCCCCGCCCCAACGACCTTCTCGGCCCTGCAGCATCGCAAATTGCAGCCATTGCCGTTCACCCACGCAACGAGGATGTGACCGCCGTTGGAAGCGTGCCCTACGAACGACCGCTCCCCAACGTCGTGGCTCGGCTTGCGCTCACCCCCGTTCGGGAAGGTGTCGGAAAGCGCGTTCCACACCGAACCGACGTGTGGAAGAACGTGCGTTCGGAATTCCTGTGGACGACGGTGTTGGGCGTCGTGCCTTCCTTTCTCATCCCGGTGATCAGAGGCATGGGTGACTACGCCACGGAAGGATGGTTCAATCTCCTGTTCGGTGGATTGGTGGCCGGCTTTTTCACCGGAGCGTTGTGGCGGCCAAGGCGTCCCGTTCTGTCCTACGACGACGTTGAGTCCTCGTCGATGAGCGTGGCCCAATAGGTGTCCTTGCGTATGGCGTCGGCGGTGCAAATCGTGGCCATGTTAACGATGTGTCGAACACCGTCTTGGCGCGCCACGAGCTGGACAGGGTGGGCCATGCCCTCGAGAATCGGACCGGTCATTTCCGCATCGCCAAGCTCCTCCAGGAGTTTGTATGCGATGTTGGCCGAAGCCAAATTGGGGAGGATGAGCACGTTGGCTGGGCCAACGAGTTTCATGAACGGATATTCCTCCTGAACCGAAGGGTTCAGTGCGGTGTCGCTTTGCATCGGACCGTCGATCATCAAGGTCGGATCGAGCGTGCGAGCCATCACCACCGCTTCTTCGATGCGATCGGACCGCTGAGTCCGTGTTGAGCCGAAGTTCGAAAACGAGAGCATCGCCACCCGAGGAGCCACACCAAAGCGCCGCGCAACCTTGGCGGTCTGAACAGCAATTTCAGCCAGCGTACGGCTGTCCGGGTACACGTTCACGGTGGCGTCTGCAAGGAAGATTGTCCGACCTTTGACGTTCATCATGTAGCAACCGATGACGCAATGTGCATCGTTTGCCTTCCCGATGAGTTCCAGCGTGGGTCGCAAAACGTCCGCATAGTTTCGGCTGACGCCCCCCACAAATCCGTCCGCGTCGCCAGCATGGACCATTTGTGCGGCGAAGTACGGTCGGCTTTTCAGCAAGCGCGCCGCATCCGCCCACGTGGTGCCCTTTCGCTGACGTCGCCGGAAAAAGGCGTTGGCGTACTCGGTTTTCCGCCGTTCGTCGTAGCGAGGGTCGTAGGCGTCGTATTCGAAATTCAAGCCCAAGTCCTCCACCATTTGGTCGATGCGATCCACCGGGCCGAGCAGAATGGGGTGACAGATGTTCTGGTCCACCAACTGGGCTGCCGCCCGAAGGACCGGTTCCTTGTCGCCTTCGGGGAAAACGATGCGCTTGCCTTTGCCCTTGACCTGGTTGATCATCTGTCGCATGACGGAATACGATTCTCCCAATCGGGCTTCCAACTGCTCGCGATAGCGGTCGATGTTGAATTCCTCAGCCGACACCCCTGCAATGCCCTCGTCGATGGCGGCTTGAGCAACAGCAGCGGCCTCCCAAATGAGCACGCGACGGTCGAAGGGTTTGGGGATGATGTATTCGGGACCGTATTGCATCACGACCCCATCGTACGCTGCCGAGATGTAATCGGGCACCGGTTCTTTGGCGAGAGCCGCAAGCGCCTTTGTTGCAGCCATTTTCATGTTCTGGGTGATGTCTCGCGCTCGAACGTCAAGGGCCCCGCGGAAGATGTAGGGGAAGCCCAACACGTTGTTGACTTGATTTGCGTAGTCCGAACGCCCCGTTGCTATGATGGCGTCTTGACGGACCTGAAGCACCTCCTCGGGCAGGATTTCAGGCGTCGGATTTGCGAGGGCGAAAATAATTGGTTTGTCGGCCATGCTCGCGATCATTTCTTTGGTCACCAGTCCTCCTCGAGAAAGGCCCAGCATCACGTCGGCGCCGTTGAGTGCATCGGCCAAATCACCGGCGGGGCGGTCCTGAGCAAAGGGTGCCTTGTACTCGTTGAGTTCACCCGCCTCCAACCGAGACTTCGTGATGATCCCTTGACTGTCAACGAGGGTGATGTTGCCCATCGAGACCCCCACGGCGACGTAGTGGTTGGCGCAAGCAATGGCCGATGCACCCGCCCCAATAACCACGATTTTCAGCTCGTCGAGGGTTTTGCCCTGAAGCTCAGCGGCGTTGAGGAGAGCGGCGGCGGAGATGATGGCGGTGCCGTGCTGGTCGTCGTGCATGACGGGAATGTCCGTCGCCTCAGCGATGCGCCGCTCAATCTCAAAACACTCTGGCGCTTTGATGTCTTCAAGATTGATGCCTCCGAACGTCTTGGAAATGTTCACCACGGTGTTGATAAATTCCTCCGGATCTTCGGTGTCCACCTCAATGTCAAACACGTCAATGCCTGCGAAGGTCTTCAGCAGCAACCCCTTGCCTTCCATAACGGGTTTGCTGGCCAGCGCCCCGATGTTGCCCAAACCGAGAACGGCGGTGCCGTTTGAGATGACAGCAACGAGGTTGCCCTTTGAGGTGTAGCGGTACGCGTCCTCCGGGCGTTCTTCAATCTCCAAACACGGGTAAGCAACCCCCGGAGAGTAGGCCAGGCTCAACTCGTGGGCGGTCGCGTGAGGTTTTGTAGGAACGACCTTGATTTTCCCTCGGGGGTCCGCCTCGTGGTATTCGAGGGCCTCCTTGCGCAACATCTTGTCTTTTTTGCTCGTGGACATGGACATCCCAACCAAAACGGCGGGAAGACAGGGTTTGATTGTTGTGCGGCCTCTCTGGTGCATGGGGCGTGTTTATGGCGACCGCTCGAACGCCCGGGGACATCCGTGTTGGAACGAAAAGCCGCGGTGCAACAGCTGTTTTACCCGAGCATTGTACGGTCAGCGAAGGCTCTCTTTCAAATAAGTGAAAAAAACACGATTATGCATGAAACAGGGCGGTTCAACCCAAATCGTCGAGGGGCGACCTCAACGCGCCCTGTCGATGGTGGTGTTGATGGTCCTGATGTCGATGGGCCCACTGCTCACTACGCCGGTCGTCTCGGCCCACGGCGAGCCAAGCGGTGTGACGTGGCCGCTTGAGGGAAGTAATGACACGGGTTGGGTCACATTGAACGCTGTTGGGGCCGTTTCTGACACGGGTCAGAGCGCCACTGCAGATTGGGACTTGGCCTTCGCACCCGGAGCGGAATTGTCCAACGTTACGCTTGAGGTTCGCGCCAGCGGGCAGGACGGTACGACCATCGAAGAACCGCACCTCGTGGTGGACGGCATGGGCACATCTCTGTTTGACTGGCGAGGATTGGGCGTCCTGGGCGAAGCAAGCGCCTTCACCACCGGCACGACCTACACGGGTCGATTGAATCCGAACAGCAACTCCGGTGCTGGTTGGGACCTCCCATCGGACGCCGAGTTGACCAAAATGATCGTTGAAGTGCTGGCTCCAGCCGACCCGTTGGTGTCGCTCACGCCCTTCAACTTCGACCTCCGAGACTCGGCGGTGAACTCAGAAACGGGCGTCCTTTACGTGGCTGCCAACAACCAGCTTTTGTTGCTCAACGCCAACAACGACCCGATCATCATCGACGTTTACGATTTTGAAAACGAAAACGGCGTGGTCGACATGGTGATGGACAACAACGGTGGATTGCTCCATCTCTTGTTGGGCGACGGGAGTTTTCGTGCGATATCCCTGACGGACAGTGAATTCCAAACCCCTCTCGCCGACGGAGACGTGGACCGCTTCACGATGACCGCAGCGGGCGACGTCTTCGCAGCGGGTCCTTCTGGACTGGTGATGTGGGACGGCGCCGCATGGACGGTGGCCTCCGCCACAGTCGGAAGCAGCGGAGCCGCACTCTCCATGGCTGAGGTCAACGGAATCGTCTACGCTGCGGTTGACGGCGTCGGTGTGTTGCGTTATGACACGGGTGCATCAACTCCGCTTTCCACATGGAGTTCAGCCAACACGCTGCACTCCAACAGCATCACGCACATGACCACGTCAGGGAACCAGTTGTTGTTGGGTTCCTCGGACAGCGGGTTGGCTCGATTTGATTTCGTCGCTGGATTTTGGCTGTCCACATGGAACTCAGCGAACTGGCTGACCAGCAACACCATCGCTGGCGTTGAGCGAGTGGGGTCCACCCTGTACATTCTCAGCGGAGATGCCCTCCACTCCTACAACACCACCAACGGTGTGTTTTCCACGACGTACGACCTCTCCACACTCGGACTGGCTTACGACGGTGTGTCCTTGCATTCGTGGCCTGCGGGGGCCTCGGCGGCCCCCGGCAGCGACGGTCTCCTCGTGGACGATGGTAGCGGCCAACTGGTCCATCTATCGCCCAACCAAACCCCCTTTGTGGAAGGCATGATCCGCCTTGCCAGTGCCCCAGCCACCGACGACATGACGGCGTTGGTGGAGCTCGACAACGTCCTGTACATCGGGTCGGGAGACAACTCGATGGTGGTTCTCCGCTACGACGTCGGTAGCGCTGCGTGGTTGACACCCTTGGACGTCAGCGACAACGTTTTGGACATGACGGTTGCCACGGACACGGCCGGTTCCACCTCCCTCTTCCTCGCCATGGAAGGCAGCCCCGTCGTGGAAGAGATGGACCCTGCCGGGACCGTCTTGCAAACATACGACGGAACCGCTGGTTGCTACTCCTCCTCCACCACCGTTCTCAGCATGGTCGCCGACGCCAACAGCGTGGTCATGTCTCTCGACGGAGGCGTATTCGTTCATTTTGATCGGGCAAACGGAGGGTGCACCGCCTACGATACCACCAACGGTCTGCCCACCTCGTTTGTTGGCGATGTTGCGCTCTACGGGGACATGGCCTACCTCGCCACCGAAGACCGAGGGGTTCTGCGATACGACATCAGCAACGACACGTGGCTTGAGCCGTGGGGCTCAACCGGCATCAACGGCGTGGACAGCGCTCCTGTGGCCGTTGTGGGCGACGTGCTCCACCTCGGACTGCCCGGGTACGGTGTAGCTCGCAAGGATCTGAACACCGGTGAGATACTTTCGCCAATCCTCGCTGGAAATCGAGGCGGTCCCCTACCATCAAGCCAAATTTTTGCCCTTGAATCCGACGGATCAAACCTCTACATCGGAACCCAGCAAGGCGCCCGAAAGTGGGACGGAAATCAAGCGACCAGTTTTGGCCAGGGCAATTCATGGCAGACCCGACCCCAGCAGTTCTACGATTTCGTCATCGACGGGTCCGGTGGAAGCGGCGACCTCTACGCAGGCACCAACATCGGGGTGTGCAAGTACGACATCAACACGATGAACATTGACGACTGCCAGAACGTCTACGACGGCATGCCCAACTGGGCCACGATCAGCGTTGGTGTGGACAGCGACTACGTCTACGGAGGGACGACTTCAGGCGTCGGCCTCATCACGAAATCCAATTTCCAGCACGACTACAACTGGGGCCAAGGCACCCAGACCGGCAATGCCGTGGTTGAGATCATGGGCGACATCGCCTACATCGGCACGGATGGGTTGGGTGTTCTTCGATACAACATCACCGCCAACCGCTGGCTCGTGCCCTTCACCGAAGACAACGGTGTGCTCGACGGCGGCAACGACGACGTGACCGGTTTGGTGGCGGACATTCGTCAAAACATGATTTGGGTCGGCGGAAGCGATGGGTTCCAACTGATCAACATCACCAACGGGGCCGAGGAGTACGACATTGAACGCACGAGCAACCAGTACACCGCCGACGGCAGTCCTTACGACATGATGATACACAACAACATCATGTATTACCACTCTGGGGACGAAAGCGACGAAGTGAGTCGCCTCAACGTTTCAAACGGCGCCTCGCTGTCAAACCTCGACATCGGTGCGCAGGTCGGACAAAACGGTGGCGACATCGTCGGGATGGAACTGTCGGGTGATACCCTCATGGTCAGCGTGGTTTCCGGACAGTGGTGGAACGCCGACGGTTCGGGCGGCATCGCTCGCTGGAACACCACGACGTCCACGTACGAAACGAACATCCTGCCCACCGGTTCCATCGACCGAGTGACGAGCTACCGGTCCTCCAACGGCAACACGTGGGTGGCATGGGGTGAACTCAAGCTGGACCTCTACGACAGCAGTCAGACGCTCGTCAATTCGTGGGACGACTTCGAATTCCCAATACGGGGCATCGTGGAACACAACGGCGAAACCATGTTCGCCACCGAAGACGGTATCGCCCGATACGACGAAGTCACCAACACATGGAACAGCACGTGGGAGGCGGGGAACGGTCTGCCAGGGAACGCCGGCGACATCTTCTACGAACTGTGGACCGACGGTACCAACCTGGTCGTGGGCGGTGCAGAATTCAACAACTTTGGCCAGTTCCAAGAGGGGATCGTCTCGCATCGAAACGGCGCCGGCGCTTGGACGTCCTACGCCGCAGATTCGACCAACAACATGCCCGACGGCTACCCCATCTCGATGGAGATGTGCGGCGGTGTGTTGAACATCGCCATGTACAACAACAACGGGGGTATCGCTCGAATCGACCTCACAAACGCCACAGTGCTCTCGGATTTCGACCGCAGCCAACTGGACGGTACCGGGCCGGCTTCGGTGACGTGTGACAACCAAGACACCCTCTACATCGGCTACTACAACGACAACCAACCCATCAGTCGATACAGCTACTCCACCTCAGCGTTCTTGGGCAGCTTGACCACCTCGAGTCACAACCTGCCCAGCGACCGAGTGTGGTACGATGCGCTCTCGCACTCAGGCTCCCAGCTCATCGTCGGCCACGCCGTGGGCAACTCAGGGTCGAATCTTATCTCCGGTGGATTCTCAACACTGGTCGCCAGCGGCGCCACTGCGCTCCAAGCGCAAATACAGGGAGCCGGTTCCCCCGTTACCTCTCTCCAGTGGCTCAGTGGATCCTCCGAATGGTTGGTGGGGCGCGCTGGCGGCTCGTCGGGCTACAGCGAGGTCGCCACACTCTCCTCCAACGGCATGCAAACGGTGGTGGATCTGCCCGGTCTGGTCAGCGGACAGGTGACGTCAATGGTGGCCAACGCCACCCACATCTGGGCCACCACCGGGTCCTCCGGCCAAGGCGCTTCGGGAACAGGGTTGCTTCAGGGCACCTTCATGCCCAACGGCACGGTTGAGTGGGAGTTTGGCTGGACCCTCCCCGGCAACACCGTTGCGGGGGACCTCCACCTCCAAGGAACGGATTTGTTCATTGCAACCAACCCCGGAGGCATGCTGAAGCTGGACACGCTGACCCGACTCATCTCCCCACTCGGGGGCTCCCTGCACGGCAAACTCGACACCATGCACGTCTACAACACGCAACTTGTTGTCGGGCTTGCAGGTGATGGTGGGAGCCCTCCGGGTGTCCAAATGTTCAATCCACTCACCTCTCAGTTTGGAAACGGTCGCCTCATCGCTGGCCTCCCGTCCAACGTTGTCAACGGTTTCACGGACACGAGCGATGTGCTGTACATCGCCACCAACGGCGGCATCGGACGATGGAACTACACCACCGATGACTGGATGGATTCCATCACCGTCAGCAACGGTCTACCCAACGACGTTGTGGAGGACGTGTACGCTGTGGGCAGCGATGTGTACATGGCCACTCCGTCAGGGCTCTTCATCTGGGACCCTTCAACGCAAACGGGAAGCACGCTGACCACCGGTGATGGTCTCATGGGCCAATCCGCGTGGGGTCTGACCGTTGCCAACTCCCCAAGCACCGGCACAACCACCGTGTTCGTCAGCCATGACGGTCGTGGCTCCGACCGACCCGGTGTGAGTTTGGTCGACCCGAGCACCCAACAAGTCGTTTCCACCCATCGCTTTGACCAGCTTCCCTCCAACACGGTGACCGCCCTTGCTGCCGACTGGTGGGGCGTCCACATTGCGACGGAAGGATGGCCCCTCACCCACTGGAACGTAAGCAGCGGAGACTTTGAAGACGGTGTCGGTTTCTTCCAAACTCAGTACCCCATTCACAGCATGTACAGCAACGGCGACGAGGTGCTTGCGCTGGGCGGCGAAAACGACGGAATGCTCGTTGAAGCACGGACCTCCGCTCACACCTACCTCGCAGGCTTCCGACCCGGTGAAGTCATCGCCGGAACGTTGGGCGCCAACCACGTGTGGATCGTCAACACCGACGGATTGAACGGCTGGCAGACCAACGGCCAGTACACGCCGGTGGAACCCAGCAGCATGCGCAGAGCGTTGCCCCTGACCGTCCGGGCCATGGGCAACGGTGGAGGCATCAACATTTCCGACATGACGCACGTGGGCATGCCCGTCGAGCTGGTCAACCCAAGTGATCCTTACTCGCTCGACGCTGCGCAAGGCACCCCGGGCGTTCACGGCTTGCTCTTCCAAAACGTTCCTGTCGTGTTGACTTCGCCCACAACCGGCGCAGCTGTTTGGGCGAAATCCATCGCCATGGAGTACGACGTCACCCTCAACATCAGCGAGGACCCGAGTCTGCAAAGCAACCTCCAGGACGCTGTTGACAACGGTCAGCTCTACAACAACACCCGCCACGTTTCGTTGCGATTGTTCTCTCCAGCCAACGGCTCGCTTGAAGTTCGATTGACCTACGACTACGTTCGCACCGACACCCCGGTGGTCGTCCAAGGTCTCGAGGACCGACCCGACGACGGCGGCGGCGTGTTGACCGCTTCCTGGTCGTTGGTCCACGACGAAGACTTTGCTCGCTACCTCATCTTCCTCAACGAAGGTCCGTGGACCAACCCGCCGGGTGAACTGGATCTTCTGGGCCAAACACCCGACAAGGCCGTCTCACTCCACAGCCGTTTGGCGGCCGACATCGAAACCGCCAGCGGTCAGCCTCTGAAAGACGGGACGGACTACTACGCCGTAGCCGTGGTTGAATACAGCGACGGACGATGGGGCAAGGTCTCTGTGCCGTTCGGTCCGGCCTCACCCAGCGACGAGGTCCCCCGTGCTCCAGCCTGGGTCGCAGCCAGCGCCATGGGCAGCAACGGAGAGGACGGCGACATCGAACTCGAGTGGGCCCGATGCACGGCCATCGATCTCGCCAGCACCAACGTCTACGTCTCAACCACTCCGATGACGGACGCCCTCGGACGAACCCCGTTTACGTCCTACGCTCCAAACGAAGGAAATCAATCAATCATCAAACAGACACCCGGGGTTCCGGTGTGGATTGGACTGACGTGCGTCGATGCAGCCGGACAAGAGAACCTCTCAGATGTCGCAGTGGTTGGGCCGATCGTTCCCACCGGAGAACTGAACGACAACGAGGCCCCTGCGCCGATTCAAGACACCACCGTCAGCGACGTTCCCGACGACGAAGGAGGTCGCTTGGCAATGACGTGGACCGCAAGTGAGGCCGACGATTGCGCCTTCTACACGGTGTACATGAAGCAAGGCAACCACACGCTGCCGGAGGGAGAACTCGGCAGTGTTGAGGGGTATTCCCAAGCCGCCGTCATCAATCCGTGCGACGAAATCGAAACCGTTGTCTCGACACTCGACGGCGTCCCGCTCATCGACGGACAGGTCTACACCGTTGGAATTGTCGCCTACGATGTTTGGTTGAACGGGAACACGGACGAAGTCCTCCTAAGAGCCGCTGAGCCGCTGCAAAACATCGTCGGACAGGGAGCCACACCGCCCCGAATCACGTCGCTGATGGCGTTTGATCATCCAGATGACGACGGCACGACCATCGATGTGGTGTGGGAGCCGTCCACGGTGGAAGACTTCGCCTCCTACACCGTCTGGGTTGCCGATGCACCGGTGGAGGACCTGTCCCGTGCCTACGGTGCATTTGGCAACAACCCCGATGTCTGCGGCTGTTTCAGTTTCAACAAGCAGTGGATCGACGAACGAACCAACCCGATTGAACTGCCCCTATCCGCTGCCCTGTACACGCCCGACGGCGGTGATCTGTCCGACGGTATCCCGGGTCTGATTCAACCTGGTGTGGAACTGTTCGTCGCCGTGACGGTCCACGATCTCAAAGGCAACGTCCATCTCACAGACCTCACACAAGCGACGGTGACACCGATCGACAACATCAACGACAACACCGCTCCAGATCGCCTGGTCGACCTTGAATTGGTCGACCGTCCCAACGACGACGGGAAGGCCTTGCTTCTTGACTTCGAGCTGTCGGATGCCGACGACATCGCATCCTACCTTGTCTTTGCTGACACCTACGACTTCGGAGGTTCGGTTGATCAACAGACGGACCTCTACAACAACCCGCTGTGGATTGCTGAACTGGACAGAAACCCCAGCCTCCCGTTGGTCATCGAACGGGTGGGACGCGACACCCCTGTACAAGCCGAACAACAAGTTTGGGTGGCCGTGGTGGCCATGGACTCCTCGGGCAATGCGCACACGACCATGCTCACAATGGTTTCAGCAACCCCAACCGACCAAGGCATCACCGACCCTGGCATCTATCTTCCAGACATTGAGCGGGTGGAAGCTGAGTGGTACGAAGAGGTGAACATCGTTGTGGAATGGCAGCACTCTGTGGATGCCAACGTCGAAGGTTATCACATCTACATCAGCGAAGAAATGTTCACGTCAACCGACAACGCAACCTACCTCGACAAAAAGAAATCCGACAACGAGATCCTCATCACGCCGGAGATGTTCCCGGGTCTCAACAACGAGACCACGTACTATGTTGCGGTCACACCCTACGACCGTGAAGGCGTCGCCAAGAAAACGGTAGATGCCATCATGGTCACGCCCCTGAGCGGTGCAGAGAATGTCGCCGACGGTGGACAAGACGACGGACAGTTGTCCCTTGAGTCTTTGTTGACAACGCCCAACCTCATCGCTGCAGGCATGCTCTTGATCATCGTGCTCCTCTTGGTCATCGTGGTCCGTTCTCGAAGCAGCGCCAGTCAGCGGTCCAAAACTTACGAACTGCAAGAGGCCACATGGGGCATCCAAGACGCATCGTGGGACACGCCCATCGCTCCAACGGCGGCCCCCGTGTCGGCTCCAGCACCTCCACCGGGCCTTGCAACCCAACAAAGCAACAACATCTACGCCCCAACCGGTCAAGGACAAGCCGAAACCTACGGGCGATCGGCCTACCAAGCGCCGCAACCCGTTCTGAAGCCGCAGGTTGACCCAGCCCTGTTGGACGGTCTGCTCGACGAACCGGCGACGCCAAAGAAACCGGAGATTGACACGTCGTTCCTCGACGATCTGTTGTGAGGGCGACATCATGGCTTCCAGTGGGCCGCGCTCTGAGGTCTTCACAACCGTGCTGGTCAACGAACGAGGCCTGGTTGCGGACTGGCCGCGACACCGACAACGAATGAAGGATCACGCCGCCCGTTTGCGAATTGAACTGCCAGAAGCGGGACCAAGCGTGAACGTACCCGAAAACGAAGGGTGGAGCCTCGCCCGCATCGGCTATTCCCCCGAACATGGATGGAACGTGAGTGTGCGTCCCCTTCGGATTCGAAACGAGCCCGTTGACGCCATATCGGTGGCAGCGCCTCGATGGAACGAACGCACAAACGGAACAAAACACGGGGATTGGACGGCCTACAAAGACGCTGCTTCCGCTGCTGAAAAGGTGGGCTGTGACGCAGCGTTGCTGATTCACGAGCACGCTGTCGTCGACGCTGACCGGTCAACCCCCATGGTCCTCGATGAAGACGGAACGGTGTGGGTCGCCCACACCTCCGAAGGTGGTGTGGACGGAATCACGGCTGCTGTGCTCGAGACCATGCTTCCTTCGCTCGGCCTGCCGGTGGTCAAAGGGAAATTGAACGAGCGAACCGTTGCTCGATGCGCAGAATTCGTGCTCGTTGGCACCGGCATGGGCGTCTGTCGGGTCGACACGATCGACGGCGTCAAAACCGGCGATTCAACCGCTCTTTCAACCGCCTGCCATCGTTTGCTGTCCCAACATTTTACCGAGAAGGCAACATGGTCCTTGACGGGGCCAGACCATGTCGAAACGCGTGATGGCCGTTGTTGACCGATTTGCCGCCAATGGACTGCTGGGTGAAGCCGCCTTCCGCTTTGGTTCACCCGACCGAGTGTTGTTGGTTTCAGGCGGTCCGGTGTCTCACCTCGCCAGGTGGTCCCTGGTGGCGGCACCTTCTGCAAAGCGAGTCGTGGTGCGTCAACCCTCACGAAGTGTTCTACCCGCCGCAGAACCGCACAGCCCCCTTTCAGGCGACGTCCGATTGAACGAGGAGCGGGTGCTTCTGCGAGCCGAAGTGGAGGAATGGAAACACGGTTCATGGTACCACAGCGTGACGCTTCGCGCCCGAGACTTGGGGGATTTATTCGATAAACTAACGACAGAAACAAGCCAGGAGTCGTTCGAACAGTCGCACGGTGTTGATTTGCCGGATGGACCCTTTTGGTCGGGGGCTTTGGCGTACGATTTGATGCAGTGGACCCAACCGCTTCGTCTGCAGCACCCACCCGATGAGGGGGCCCTCCTCGCCGTGCTTTGGTGCATCCATGCCGGTGCTGTGGTGGATCACGAGGCGGATGAGGTGCGCATTTTCGGATCGGACGAATCGTGGTGCAACGCTGCGAAGGCGTGCATTGGTGAAACGCCGACAGAGACGTCAATTTCACCTCCTCATCATCACAGAGAAGCCGTAACGCACACCGATGAGGCGCACGCCGACAACGTTGAGGCGGTGCGTCAAGGCATCGTCAACGGTCAGGTGTATCAGGTCAACATTGGGAAACACTGGCAGGGTGAAATCGACGATCCCTACGCTGTGTTTCAGCGCTTGATGGACCAAAATCCGGCCCCGTTTTCTGCCTACACATACGCAGAGGATTTGGGCTTCGCTCTTGCTAGTTCATCCCCGGAATCCCTTCTCATGCTTGATGGAACGACCCTCCGAACCTCGCCCATCAAAGGGACCTGTCCGCAGGGAGCCAACTTGACCGAAGCGGCCAGCCTGCGTCAGCAAATGATCGCCGACCAAAAAGAGCGAGCGGAACACCGCATGCTGGTCGATCTGATGCGAAACGACCTGACCCAGGTCGCCGTTCCGGGCAGCGTAAACGTCAGCCGATTCGATGTAGAAGCCTACGCAAATGTCCAGCATTTGGTCAGTCACATCGCAGCAACACTGCGACCCGACCACAACGGCGCTTCGGCGCTTCAAGCCGTCTTTCCGGGCGGCTCCATCACCGGGTGTCCGCGCACGGTGGTTTGCGCCGTCATCGACCAACTTGAGCAAATGCCAAGGTCGTTTTGGACAGGTTCAATTGGCTACATCGACGTGCACTCGGGACGTTCGGCTTGGAACATTCTGATACGGACCCTCGAAGCTCACCGCACGAACGGTCGATGGCAAGGGTCGGTTGGTGCGGGTGGAGGAATCACCATCGCTTCGGAGCCAAAAAACGAGGTGGAAGAAGCGGCGTGGAAAGGAGCAGCCCTACGAATCGCAGCGGGCTGGATGAACGAAGAGCACACGTCGTTGCCCACGGGAACTCTCGGTATTCACCCGATGCAGCCTCCCAACGGTTCCAAGTCGATTCGCGAACTCGGCATCATTCAGTCGCTTTCTGAGGCCGTCGATACCGACACGAAAACCGGTGTGTTGTTCGTGGACAACCTCGACTCATTTTCTCTGAACATCGCCGACGCCATCGCTCAGACCGGACGAAACGTCACCGTACTGGAAGGACGATCGCCCCAAAGCGAACGTTGGCTCGACCCGGTGGCGCTCCACGACTTGCTGGAAACCCTGCAGCCTTCGCACATCATCCTGGGGCCCGGTCCGGGTCGTCCTGAAGACGCCAGACTTACGATGGCGCTGGCTCACCACGCGCTGGCTGGTCAACTGAACGTCCCCGTGTTGGGCGTGTGTTTGGGCCATCAAGCCCTCGCACTGGCCGACGGCCGCTCCGTCAACCCCTCACCGCAGGGACCGGTTCACGGTGTGCCGGTTGAAGTGGCCCACGACGGCTCTGGCGTCTTTGAATTGCAAACCTCGCCAATGAAACTCACTCGTTACAACTCATTGGTGGCCCTCGACGACGGCGACCATTCGATGCTCGTCAACGCAACAGAAGCCGCATCAGGACTCATCATGGGATTGAGGCATCCAAGCCTCAACGTCCATGGAGTTCAGGTGCACCCTGAATCCATCGGTTCACACGAAGGGCACCGACTCATCGCCCGTTTCCTTTCAAGTCAAGCGGATGGTTGAAGAATCCCAAACGACTGGGGTGATTCAGGGAGCACCATGCCAACCTGTCGCCTTTGTGGGAGCACCTATCCCCGAGAATTTTTCATTCACGGAAACGGTCCAAACGCACAGGTTTGTGTGCGTTGCGGCGTGGACAACAATCTCGTCAGCAAGGATGAGGTCCCGGTGTTGTTCGAACGAAGCACGTCCAGCGCACGATTTTCGGCGGTGGCCCGCCGGTACAGCATTTTCCTCTATTTGCCGTTCCTGTGGGTGCTCTGGGGCTCAACCCTCTCCAATGTGGAGCCGTGGGGCCTGTTCTTCCTGATTCTCTTGATTTTGCTGACCCTTGCTTCCCCGATCCTCTTCATTTACCGAGGCGGCCAATATTCGGGCGATATGGCTCGACTCACACCGTCGTACGACCGACCGAAAGGGCACTGAAACGTCATCACGATTTGGCGTGGATTTTCAACACGTCGCCGTCGCACAACTCATGATCGGCACCGACCACGCGTCGCGTTCGCCCGTCCACACCTCGAACGAAGCCCTCCTCAAGATCGGTGTGGACGTGCCCTGCGAGTGCTTTGGCTTGAATGCCCAACGGGACAACCAACGCGTCGGGCAGAACACGCCCGTCGCCGTCCACCCAATGCGTTTCGTCCTGGACGGGGTAGACCACGATGTGGTTGAGTTGGTCGAAGAGAACCTCATCGAGAAGACGGGCCAGTCCGGTCCCACCAGCCTGTTCGAGGCGGGTCTGCATGTGGGTCAGAGCCTTGGATTGAGCCTCGTTTAGGTCCGCAGAGTCGTTCACGGCAAAGGTCGAGGCCCCTTTTTGGTAGCGAATCAATCCAGCCGAGGCGGCTCGACTCAGGGCGAGTTCCATGTCCGACATGCAGGCCACCATGGTTCGGTCAGGAAACGCTTCCAGCACGCCGGGTGGTGCAATGTCCATCTTGTTGGCTGCGTACACGATGGGAAACAACTGCTCCCGCATGCACTGGCCGAGGAGGTGAAGCGAGGACGAGTCCCAATCCCATGGTTGCTCATCTGTGCGATGCCGCTGAGCGAACACGTGCATGCCCTGAGCCACGCGGGAAGGTGTTGCCCCCAAGCCACTCAAGCGTTCGTTGACGAACGAGGTCAGTCCCTTTTCTCCTTCAGCCTGCACGCGCCGGACGCCGCGATGCCAGCCGTCTTGCAGCAGACCACCGATCCACGCATCCAGCTCGTGCTCCAAGAATTCTATTTCCGCTCGGACGCATTCAACGGCCGCCTCTGTGCTGGTGGCTGCTCCGGTGAACTGACCTTCGAGATCGGTTGAACCGGCGGCGTCGACCACCTGAATCAACACGTCACAATTGGCCAGGTCCGCCAGGAAGGCGTTGCCTCGTCCCCGCCCTTCGCTGGCGCCTGGGACCAGCCCAGCAACGTCGACGAGGGACACCGGAACAAAACGTCGGTGATTGATGCACGAACCGGTTCTGGGCTGGCAGAGACTGCCGTGTCGATCGTCGTCCTCGCTGGGCGCCTCCAATCGCCCATCGGCTTCCAATTTGCTCCTCAGTTCACCGCACGGGCACGACAGACGAGCCTCAACAAACGCCACACCAACGTTCGGATCGATGGTGCAGAAGGGGTAATTGGCGATGTCCACCTGAGCGAGGGTGGCTGCGCTGAAGAACGTCGATTTTCCCACATTGGGTTTTCCCACGAGGCCGATGCGCACGAACACCACATCTTGCGAGCGGAACTCACTCCTCCTCTGTGGAGGGAACGAGGTCGTGGTCCCGCTTGACCTGAGCAATGGCGATGTCGAGTTCGGGGAGGTTCAGTTCTCCGTCCCCGTCCAAATCCATGCTGGCCACCAAATCCGAGGCTTCTATCGAAGAGAGGGCGCCGATCGGAGAAGATTCCAATGCAGCCAAGAATTCGCTTGCATCGATTTTTCCAGATGCGTCCAGGTCCATGCTTCTGAAGAGGTCAAACACCGACTGATCGGTGTCGGTAAGGAACTGAACAAAGGCCACCATGGTGGTGTCTGAACTGGGTGGAAATTCGTCGATCTCGTCGTTATGAAGCGCTGAATCAACGGCGATGAGGGTTGAGCCGCCCTCGTTTTCCACGGTTTCACTGACCACGAGCGCGGTGTCAACACCGACGCCACGGCCGATGAGGTCGCGAATGGTTGTGGAGGAGCCCGACGTCAGGGTGTAGGTGCTGACATCGGACGTCTCGACGACATCGAGTGAGCGTCCGGTGGCCGAAATGCCGGTACGAATCACGACCATCGTAGCGAGAATGGTACCGATGGAGGCCATGTAGAACAGACCGGAGCCCGTGAGGTAGAAACCACCGTTGTTGGCGACCACGTCTTCAATCTCAGATGCTGAGACAGCGTTGGCGGTGAACTCCCCGATGAGGTAGGCCATCGTCGATGCCACGCCGCCCACCATGACCATCCAGGACGCCAGCGTACCCGTGGAGGGTGTGGCCAGAGGCTTTCCAATGGCGTTTGGATAGTTCGTAAACACACCTGCAAGCACGAGCAAGCCGCCGACGGTGAACAGCATCCCCATATCGATGACTTGCCCCATGGTTCCGAGTTCGCCGGTTCCAACAAAGGTGTCCATGGCGGTAAAGTAGCCACCTACGGCGAAGAACGGCAGGGCGAGAAACGCCATCGTGGCGGCCATTGCGCCCGGTTTTTTTACCACAGCACTGAGACCCGATCCTGCGGTCAACAGCAGATTGCTGGAGGCTGCAAAGATGGGCAGCACGCCCAAGGTCAGCAGAATAGCGCCGATGTTTGTGATGAAGTTGCTGCCCGATGCATCGGTCATGAAGAACGGAGGAACGGTGATGAAGAGAAGAAACATGCTGGCCGTTCGCATTGAAGCGGACCAAATCGGTTGCTTGGCGGTCATGGGAATGACGTGATAGCCAACTGAAAACATGAGCGCGAGCGGGACCCAGCCGTGGGCCACGCGCTCAGCGAGCCACACCGTTTGAGTGGCACCGGCGAGTTCTCCAAAGAACATGTAGAGCATCGATAAGATGAACGCAGCAACGCCCATGAGCAAGAACCACACGCTTGTCTGCAACGCTTGCTCGCCTCGATTGGCAGCGGTGATGAGGAGATTGATGAACACCGGAATCAGCAGCATGCCCATGGCGAGCGTCTCGAGGCTGTAGAGCAGAACCGCAACCCCGCCCTCCTCGGTGTCAATGTCAAGAAATCCGAAGATGAACGGAAGGATGTAGGTCGCAAGAAACACAGCCGAGAGCAGCACGGCGACCATGGAGGCGTTGGCCTCACTGGCCAAGCGTCCGTTGCCGTTTCGAGCCGTCGCAACCATGCCACTGCCGATCAATCCGTAGAGCAGGGCAATGGTCAGGAAGTTCAGCGTTGCGTCGGTCAGCGAGGATCCGTCGTCGTAGGACCAGCCGACGCTGGCAAGCGAGTCAAGTGCGGTGGGATCGTAGGTGTGCCAGCCCATCAAAAATCCGAGCAGGGTTGCAAACACCAGCCACAGCATACCGAAGTTCATCCACGTGCGAGAACCGCTGCCGTCCCTGTCATCAAAGATGTCGACGAGGCCGGGGGGGTTCTTTTGCAGGATGAAAAGACCGATCTGCTTCAAAGCCCCCCCCACGGAGCCAACGCCTTTTGTCAGGGATTGTGAAAGAAAGAAAAGTGCACCGACCAGAAAACCGGCTGAAATGAAGATCGTCTCCATGCATCACACCTCCGTTCACTCGGCGAGGACCTCGCCCACAAGGGTCGCAACAATGGCGCCCACGCCCACCAGGAAGCCGATGAGATAGTACCAGATTCCGCTTCCGCCAAGATTCTGAACCAAGGGGACCAACTCACCAAGCAGGGGGAGGTTGTCCCACCCAAACACGTTGGAGAAGAGAGAGTAAAGACCGAGAAGACCCACGAAAAACAAGGTCAGGACAATTCGGCTGGCGGTCGGTTCCCCCGTTCCGACGGTCGTGTCGGGGAGGGCTCGTGAGTTTGTCATGCGATTCACCTCAAAATGACCCCATAGGGGACACGTCGTCCACTTGATGGGCGGTCATAAAGATTCACCACTCTCAATGAGGAAAAAACGCAGTGCTCAACCCCGCTCAAGGAGAGCGCAGTCGTTCTATCACCGAACCTCGTCGAGGTTTGGAGAGGCCCAGAGGCACGGGCAACTTTCGTTCAAGGTCGATCTCGTTTCGCCAAACGGATTCGCATTCGCAAGAGAGTCCCTCAAACTCAAGAAGACTGCCTGAGACAGCGTAGCGCTCGATGGCGGCCACGACTTCTCCGTCGCAGGATCCGCAGTTGTGGGAACCGCGAATTTTCCCCCCGGCCGTCGGGTGAACGATGAGGCGAGCAACCTGATCGGAATCGCCGTTGATGCCCCCCTCCGGGTGGATGAGTGGATGAGCTTGACGAATCATTTCCACCAACGACCACAACCACGGTGGGCGATACTCGTTGTGGCGATGAAGGCGGTCGATGACCGTCCCCCGCTGAATGTTCATCGGGTTAACCGAAATCTCGTCGGAACGCTCGGCCACGGCAGAAATCCACTTCACGCTGTGGTCCAAGGCGTCGGCTTCGCTCATGAACGGTGGCTTGAACATCAGGTACGTCTTGATACGAAGATTGAATTTGTTCAGGTTGGCGACGGCTCTGTCCCACGATTTCGTGGTGAAGCCTTTGTTCACGTGAAAACGAAGCACTTCGTCGTCGTACGCTTCCAAGCCAATGGCCACGGTGAACGTCGGATTGATCGAAGTTGCCCAGGCGAGTTTCTCCTCGGTCAACTGCTCACAACGACTCTCGACGATGAGCTCCTTCCCAAGTTCTGCGCAATCTCGCAGCACAGTCTCCTGAAATTCAACGGGGATTTCTCGGTCCTCAAGCAGACTTCCCGAGGTGTACACCTTCACCATGGCCTGATCCTTGAAATCGTCAAACTTGACCTTTGCAGCCGCCCATTGGGCGTGGAGATCTTCGTTGGTCACATCGTCTCGTGTGTCGTTGAAGTAGCCGCAAAAGGTGCAGCCGGATGACCACCACCAGTGGCAGCCCTTGGTGCGCAAAATGACCGTCACAGCGCTGCACGGGGTGCCGTCGGCCAAGACTTCGGGGGTGGTGTAGACCGTTGCCGGTTCGCTGGCGTCCCAGGATTGCTGCTTGGCCTTGGCCCACGGGGTGTTGGCGGGTGCTTTGACCAAGTCGTGAATGCGCAACCCCTTCTCGCCGCTTCCGAGCAGACGGAGAGAATTGACGTCCGACATGGCATTCACCGGTTGGGGCGTCAGCGTCGTCCGCTTCAAACCACCGCATCGGGCTGGCCGATACTTTGCTCAAAGAAACTGACCATCCGGTCCCGATATTCATCGGGCTGAGTGAGCATGAGCGTGATGTGCGAAAGAATTCCTTCGCGCCCACCGTCGTTGTGAGCGATGGCTGATGAGTCAAACCAGCATTTCACCGTTCCGTCAGGGTCAACGCTTTCCTTGGCGGCGTCGCACATGGCGACGCCGTGATAGGAGTTGATTCGCACGTCCTCCAAAGAGTGCGTGATGTAAACAGAGCGGTTTCCAACCACGTTCATGGCGTCGATGGGCTCGTACTTGACCAGATTGTCTCCGGAGGAGACCTTACCGGCAAAGAGCGCAGCGTCTTTCAGGAACGTTGGGAAACCAGCGAAGACCAATTCTTCCTCAATCACGTTGCCCATGCTTGAATACGGCGATTCCAAAAAGACGGATTGGAGTCTAGGCTCTTGTTCGAACGCTATGGTTACCGCTCCGGCGCCCATCGAGATTCCAACCGCTCCAATGCGCTCGGGCTCGACACCCTTGGTGTCTTGTAGCCACTGCCAGACCGCCAGGACATCGCGATGTTCACGTTGTCCTGCGGAAACCAAGCCGTCCTCAGTCGTGCTGTTTCCGTGGTCGCGCATGTCGAAAAGAATCACGTTGAACCCAGCTTGGTACAGCCATGCTGCAGGAATAAGAGCCTCATGGTTTGCTTTGCACGATCGTATGCCGTGGACAACGATGACCCAAGGGCTTGAGGTGTTGTGCTCCATGATCCAAGCTGCCAACGTGATCGGTTCTTCAGGGACCTCAATGGTGGCGTTTTCCCAATGATCGAACCACAAGGGTTCCAAATTCGATGCAAGTGTGTCGTTTTTCTCATGCGTGACCACATCGACGTCTTCGTGCCACAGCGTCACGCTGAACTCATCGGGCGTGTTCCTCGCTGAATGACCCGAACAATCGGGGCTGTTGGCCGCCGCTTGAGTGTAGACAAGGTTGCCTGCTTGATAGTACAGCATGAGTGAGGCTGCCACAAGCAAAAGCAACACTGCGGGAATGGTTCGCACCCACCTGCTCATTCATCTTCCTCCATTCTTAACCGGAACACCACGCTGTTTCCTGCCATGACGTGCATGCCTTTTGGGTGGTCCTCTTGACCGTCCTCCGCAGTGATGATTGAAGAAGTGTATGCATCGGCCGGGACGCGAAGGTCCACTCTTGAACCCAAACGAATCATGCCGATGCGTTGCCCACGCCGAACAGCATCCCCGTCAAACACGTAGGGAAGGACGGTCCTTGCCAGCGCACCGGATATTTGTGTGAGCTCGATTCGGTGCCCGTTCTCGAGCATGTGAACCGAACGAACGCGCTCGTTGTGTTCGCTTTCTTTGGTGTAAGCCGGGCGAAACGGTCCACGGCGAAGCCCCTTTCCCGTGCGATGTTCAATCCGCTCAACAACACCGGCTCCGGGTGCCCTGTTCACGTGCACGTCAAGAGGGGACATGAACACGGCCAAACGCCACACATCCGTGTCGTGTTCTTCTCCCTCTGGCACCGGCTCAAACCGTTGCTCAGTGGCGAAGGAGAGAGGGTCGGAGAGGGGTTCAGGGTGCCAATCGCCCGTGACGGCATCGTGTTCGATTTGACCGCTGTCGAGCTCGGTTTGACTGGGACGGCGACCCACGGCACGCTCTCGACGCAGGAACATGGCGTGCCCGTCGGCTGGCGAGACAAGAACGCCGGTGGTGCGGGGAACGGGGCGGTCGGGGTCGCGCCAAAAATAACCGAAAAAAACAGCGGTCATGAGGCACCCCATACCAAACAGGGGAATCAAGCCAGCAACGGGATCGATGAGGGTACCGATGATCAGAGCGCTGATGCCCATCGTCGTCATCGTGATGACAGGGGCGTGCCCACCAGGGGCCAACCCGGCCATTCAACCACCTACTCCGTGGCCCACGGGTCTTGAGCGTCGCCCCATTCTGCGGGGGCCTCAGCTTCTTCTGCGGGAGCCTCGGCTTCCTCCTCAGGCGCCTCGTCCTCGGGAGTTTCTTCGGCCGGTGCTTCTTCGGGTGCGGCTTCTTCAACCACTTCAACAGCGGCGGTGGCCTCTTCTGCTTCAGCCGTCTCGGCTTCGTCTTCGGCCATTTCCTCAGAGCGAGCTTGCACCATCTCTTCGACACGCTCGCTGAACACACGAGACATGTGCTGTGATTTACGTTCAGACTCGACGGCTCGCTCGATCATCTCGTAGCGTTCCTTGATGGCCTTGTTCAGGTCCTCAAAAATCTGCATGTGGTCCACGTACCAGTCGTCACGTGCTTTCATCTCAGTGACGGCCAAACGCAAGTCGTTGTCCAGTTCCTCGGCGATGCCGAACACCTTACCAAGTCGGTCCTTTTCTCGAGAGTACTTCTCTTCCATCTTCTCAAGTTCGGGCTCGAGATGTTCAACTCGCTTGGAGTTCTTGGTGGCCTTCATCTCCAACTCTCGGACGCGGACGTCTTTTTCAGCGATGATGGATTCAAGGGACTCCTTCTCAATCTCACGATCGATGATTTCCTTTTCCAACACTTCAATTTCAGCCTTGGAATCAACGAGTTCCTTTTCTTGCGTCTCGTAGGCCGCAAACAACTTCTGCAGGCGGTCGGTTTCGGTTGCAAGCGCTTCTTCGAGTTGCTTGATTTGGACCTCAGGCGTGATGGTTCCTTCCGTCATGTCGTCACCCGGAGGTTAAGCCTCCATCTAACCCGAGTCCACTCCTCCTAATCAAGCCGACGCATCAAAGAGCACTGTTTCCGCTGGCCTGAGCACCTTTGCGTTCAACGAAGTGCGTCGGTGGCGGCCACCAATTCGCGGGCGATGCTGACCTCGCCCATGGAGTGTCCAGCATCGGGCACCATCACGAGGTGGCTGTTGGGCATGGCCTGGTGCAGTTCCCAAGCGCTTCGCGGTGGGCAGACGACATCGTAGCGTCCCTGAACAATCGTGGTCGGGATGTGCTGGATGAGGTTGACGTGGTTCAGGATGAACGCCTCCTCAACGAAAATGGCGTTGATGAAATAGTGGCATTCAATTCTGGCAAACGCCACGGCGAAGTCCAAGTCTTCGGCTTTGTCGAGGTACTCAGGGTCGGGGAACAGGCGACTCGTGGCCATTTCCCACCGGGTCCATTCCTTCGCCGCTGCCCGTCGAATCTCCACGTCTTCACTCGTCAGTCGTGCGTAATACGCCTGGATGAGATGAGCTCGCTCGTCTTCGGGAATGTGATTTCGGTACGGTTCAAACGCATCGGGAAACATGTGGCTCGCTCCGTCTTGATAGAACCAATGAAGTTCGGAGGTTCGGCACATGAAGATGCCTCGTAGGACCAGGCTGCGGACGACCTCAGGATGATGCTGTGCGTAAATCAGTGCAAGGGTGGAGCCCCATGAGCCGCCGAACACGTGCCATTGTTCAACACCCAAATGCGTTCGAAGCGCTTCCAAGTCAGCGACGGAAGCGTGGGTGTTGTTGTCTCGAAGTTCTGCATAGGGGGTCGACTTGCCACAGCCGCGCTGGTCAAACTGCACGATGTTGAACACCTCCGGATCGAAGTACTGGCGGTAGGAGGGTTGGGCGCCCCCTCCGGGCCCGCCGTGGATGACGACCACGGGTACGCCGTCTGGATGGCCACTTTGTTCCCACGCAATCGTGTGAAGATCGGAGACTTGGAGCATGCCCTCCGTGTGGGGTTCAACGGGGGGATAAAGCACGTCTGCCAGCGTCGTCATGGTATCAAGCATGGTCGCACGAGAACGAACACCTGCATGTTCCTTTCGCCATGAACACCTTCATGAGACGCCGTGAGAGGTCGGCCAACATGGGACTCAGAAACGCAACCGACCTCTTCAGCGAGTGGGCCGATTCAGGTCGAGACGTTGGGATGGAACAGGGGCACGCTGCGAGCGTTGAGGTCATGCTGAATCGCTTACTCACCGATCGTATGGACCCCTTCACGGCGATTGACATCGGTTGCGGCAACGGGTGGGTTGTGCGCCGACTCAAGGCCCACGAATTGTGTCAAGAGGCCAGCGGCGTGGACGGTGCCCCGTCCATGATCGCCAAAGCCCGTTCCGCAGATCCCCATGGTGACTACGTCGAAGCCATGCTTCCCGATTGGAAACCCTCCGAGCCCGTGGATTTGATTCACAGCATGGAATGCCTCTACTACCTCGAAGAGCCGCTGAAGTTTCTCCAAACCCTTCACGACGAGTGGATGCGCCCCGGTGGACGAGCGGTCATTGGAGTGGATCATTACACCGAGAACCCAACCAGTCATGATTGGGGGCCTTCTCTGAACGTCCACATGGCGATGCTGTCGATTGAAGAGTGGGTTGAGGGATTGAAACATGCAGGTTTTGTTGACGTTGTGGCCGAACAGGTCGGCTCAAAGGACGATTGGGCCGGTACGCTGGTCCTCACGGCTCGTCGTCGAGAAGGTTGACGAACCCAAGAGGCTCATCCTCCGGGCCGCACCGACGTAAATCGCCCCTGTAAAACGGGCAATCGCCGCAAAGCGGTGACCCGGCGGGTTGTCGATCGGGCTCGTTGGTTTCAGCGCTGAGATGGACGGATGCACGCCAGTCAAGATGGGTGTTGAGATCGTCTTTGGCCGCCTCAAACGCCGTTGTGGAAAGTTGAACCATGCGGCCGTTCGCACCGAGAAGGAGCGCTGGAGGGAGAATTGTTCTCCGTTCAGCGGGAGGCTTACGCGCCTCGATCGCTTCCAACGCCACCGAATAAAGGGCCAATTGAAGGCGATGTTCGTGCAGGATGAACGCCTCTTCATCGCTTTGCGGTACGGTTGAGAGTTCGGTGGGAGGAACGTGTTGCAATGGATGCCCTTCGCCGGGCGTGCGTTCGTTGAACGCTGCCAAACACCCGCGTGTCTTGAGGTCAACCACCTGCAACGCCCCCTTCCCTTCATGGTTGACGAGCGCCAACACCAAATCCGCTCGGCCGCTGAAATCCATGTTTACCCGTTCCACCGATGCGCCGTTTCGAGAACGGAAGGGTATCGGGACACCGTCATGTTCGTTCTGGCGAGTAATGCGTTCGCGATGGAAGAACGGCAATTCCGTCCGGACGGCTTCCACGCTCCATCCGCTGAGGGTTTCACCTTGCACCCAACGCCCCAGCAGACCGCTGTCAACAAGGCCACCAAGATGCATCAATCGATCGCGCCAAGCCGCTTCTCTTGAGCCGTTTTCCTGTTCCAGTCCGAAGCCAAATTCGTTCATGACGCGCCCCACGGTGATGGACGACGACAGTTCGTCGTCCCCTTCATGCATCCACGATGCGTCCAACCGAGGTGTGCCTTCGCCGAACGAACGTGGGTTTCGCAGACCGATTTCAACCACCCTGTGCATCATCAAACCGAACGTCGTCGGCTCGGGCCAACGACGAGGGGCGGCGGGCTCAACGGCGGTGTTCGGGAGACGGAAAGGTTCGGTGGACCAGCCCTTGACGTGCTCGAGCCAGTACTTCCGAGGACAGGAAAAGGTTGCGTCGAGGTGGTGCGCTGCTCCCTTGATGTTCTCCTCCAGCTGAAGCGACAGGGGTGCAGTCGGCGCTGTAGGTTCCCGCGCCTCAAGGTGTCCCGCCATGGTTCGAGCACGCCGTTGAGGCGAGTGCGTTTCCACCGTCTCGAAGCATTTTGCGTGGTGATAGACGCGCAGGCCACGCAGGCCGTCCTGGCCCAACGGAGCGTTGCTGAGCAACGTCGCAGGGTTGATCGGTGTCTGACTTCGCTGAGGATTGAACAGCGGCAACGTGGTTTGTTCCAGTTCCTGTTCGGACACCCAAGGAGCGCCTTCTCCTGCGCACCATGTGGCTCTGCGCAGTCCTTCGATCAGCATGCGACCCATGGTCCGTGGGTCGGGGGCGAAACGAACAGCGAGGGTGCCTGCTTCCTCGTCAAACGTGGAAGCGTTTCCCGGTGCACCGGTGAGGATGAGACGGTCCTTGACTCGGGTCAGCGCCACGTAGAATTTCCTTCGCAATTCCGCCTTGTCCTGC
>VMHT01201779.1_pt1 | contig 29937 bp, 45 predicted proteins | sample 4693611 | NCBI WGS metagenome assembly VMHT01 (sample SAMN12280063, study PRJNA550983) | marine metagenome | isolation source: seawater sampled from same location over 5 years 0.02-0.2 micron viral filtrate | place: USA: collected off the coast of southern California halfway between the port... ... | reverse complement strand
GAGGCGGGGTTCAGTAATTCTACTGGAGTAGAAAACACATACTTAGGCAGAAATGCAGGTTATTATGTAACTACAGGAGGAAAAAATACAATTGTAGGAGCATTTCACGGCAACCAAGGCGGCTTGGACATCCGCACCTCAAGCAACAACATCGTGCTGTCGGATGGGGATGGTAATCCTAGGTTGTATATTGATGGTAGTGGCAACACCTATTTGGGAGGAGCTACATCTGGCTCAGCGCCTTCATATTATTTTGCGCCCGATAGTGGCGGTGGTTCTTTTAAAAGCATTAAAGATTCAACCAATGCAAGAACAGCATTTGAGTTTCATAACCCAAATGGAACGATTGGATCAATTACTACAAGTGGGTCATCCACGGCCTACAACACCTCATCTGACTACCGCCTAAAAGAAAACGTGGTTGAACTGACAGGCGCAACAGATCGTCTGAAGCAACTCAACCCATCACGCTTCAACTTTATTGCTGATGCAGACACAACAGTTGATGGCTTTTTAGCACACGAAGTTCAGTCAGTTGTGCCAGAAGCAATCACAGGCACACACAACGAAGTAGGTGAGGATAGCAACCCTGTTTACCAACAGATTGACCAAAGCAAGCTAGTGCCACTCTTGGTCGCTACAATCAAAGAACTAGAGGCACGGATCACGGCCCTAGAAAACGCATAGTCAGAAAAGGAAAAAACATGACTGATACACTAACTACAGAAGAAATCGCACAACACTACACAGCAATGGGTCACTCCGTTGACTTGCTAAACGCTGGGCAACCAGAGGACATGGAAGATGCCGATTGGACTGACACTGTGTCACGCAACGTAGAGCATCTACAGCTAATGGTTGCAAAAGACTTCTGGACTACAGAAGACATGACTGCTGCTAATGCAGCTATTGCAGCTAATGTCTGAGGATAGCTGGCACCTAAGCAAGTCTGTACCGATTACACTGATCTTTGGCTTACTTGTTCAGGGAGCAGCTATCGTATGGACAGTGAGTATGATGATGTCTGACATTGAAGATAATAGAGATGACATCATGTCCTTACAACAACGCATGGCCCGTATAGAAACTTCGGTACATGAACAAGCAGTATCACTAGCACGTATAGACGAAAACATAAAAGCAATAAGATCATCAGTAGAAAAGATGGCAGACAGAAATGAATAAAAAGGTTTGCCATAATGATAGAAGTATTAGCTTTAGCAGGTGCAGTTACTAAGATAGCTGGTGCAGTTAGTTCTGCAGTTAAAGCTGGTAGTGATATAGCAGACTTACTGCCTCACTTTGGTAAGCTTGCTAAGCTAGAGGCTGACATAAGTTTAGCGGAACAAGGTAGACATAAGGGACCACTGGGTAGACTTACCTCATCTGAAGAAGAAGGGTTTGCTATAGCCCAAGCTAAGATGAAACACAAGGAAGCACAGAACGAATTACGTGAAGTGTGTAGATTGTATGGACCACCGGGCATGTGGGACTTAGTAGTTAAGGAGCAAGCTGCAGCTAGGGTCAGACAGAAAGAAGCACTAGAGGCACAAGCTAAAGCAAGAGATAGGTTGTTTTGGGGTTTATCTCTAACAGCAGGTGTGATATTATTTTTAGGTGGCACAGGTGCAATGATTTGGGGATTGAATGAAGTAGTAAATGGTTAGTTATGAACAAGCAGTGGTTGATGGACTAGAACTTTTTAGTAAAAGTAAATGGCATAAATATTATAATGTATTAGACGTACAAAGATACTTGATATCTCCTATAAAATATAATAGAATACGTATGTTTTATAAAGATAAAAAACCTGTAGGTCTTATTACTTGGTGTTGGTTAAATAAACAATCCGCTAAAGATTTTTTAAAACAAAAGTATTATATAACAGAAGAAGATTATAAAGATGATACTAAAGAAGAGTTATGGGCTATTGAACTTTTAGCGCCTTATGGAAACGCATACTCTTTAGTAAAACAGATGCGACAAGAACATAGAAACACCTATCAGAGAAACGAAAAAGTAAACTGGCGCAGACTGCACGATCCAGAGAGAAGACATACAAGAGAGCTTAGAACATGAGAAATAGTTTGTATAATCCTTTTATGCCATCCTTACTGTTTAAGGATAGAGTAGTCTATGGCGGTGGAGGCGGTGGAGGTGGCGAAGCTGCCCCTGCCCCTGAGCCTGAACCCGTTGTTGAGCCAGAAAAGTTTACGTCTACCTTTCCTGAATTAAAGGGGCAAGAGTATAACACTCAAGAAGAAGTTAATTCTGCAGAAAAGAAAGTTCTAGAAGAACGTAGGATAAAAGAAGAAGCTGCGACAGCAAAAAAAGAAGCAGATGAATATGCTACATCAACTTCTGCTGACTTAGATGCCGCATCAAAAAAAGTTCGTGATAAGATTACTAAATTAAATCTTGAACTACAACAGTTGCTACAACAAGATCAAACGAATCCTGATATTAAAGCGGCAGTAGAAGCTAAGCGTAAAGAAATTGGGGTTGCCCAAGAGGAAGCTGCAGCTATAGGTCAAGGTCAAGGCGCTCAACTCTCTGGGGCGCAACAGGAGATGGTTAAGAAGTCTTTAACTGATCCCGGCTCTTTAGCTAAGAAAGCAGAAGTAGCTGCCGTAGATCCTGCTACACAAGGCACATCTATTTCTAAAGGTACAGGTCAGGTAAGTGGTCCTACACCTTACATAGACCCCGCTACTGCAGGTGAAGCCGCTACTGCTACGGCTCCCAGTGATGTCACTGCAGCCACGGTAGACACTACAACTGTTGCAGATAAGGCAGCAGAAGAAGCTGCTAAAGTAAAGGGTGCCAAAGGAGAAGTCTCTGACGAGGCTCAAGTTAAAGCTGCAAAAGGAGAGCTTTCTAAAGAAGCTATGGCTGATGCTGCTACTATGGACCCTGATTACATTAAGGAAGCTGTTGCAGGTGAACGTACAGTTTCATCAGAAGAACTTGCTGTAGCTCAAGGTCTAGATGAAGAGGCTGTAAAAGCAGACATTGCTCAAACTAATGTACCCGACAATATTAAAGCGGCACAAACATCTGTACAACCAGAAGAGATTCCAAAGCCAGCGAAAATAGCTGAGTCTGAAATGGCGGCTGCTGAAGCTATGACTATGGAAGGTCTTAGTGATGATGCTACCGCAGTTGCCGCTAAGTTAAAATCTTTTAATGTAGATGATGGTACGTTAGCTGAATTTAAAGAAGGTAAGATTGAAGCACAAGACACAGTACAAGGTCAGCTTTCTAACTTAATGAAACAATTTGATGATGGTACTCCTGCGTGGGCTGCAGGTGCTATGCGGGCTGCTAACTCTGCTATGGCTGCTCGTGGTCTTGGCTCTTCATCTATGGCAGGGTCAGCTATCCTGCAAGCCGCTATGGAATCAGCATTACCTATTGCTGCTCAGGATGCAGAAGCATTCCGTACCATGAAGATGGATAACCTGAACCGTCAACAACAAATATCATTAACTAATGCTGCTGCCCAACAAGGGGTAGAACTAGCCAACTTTAATGCAGAGCAACAGACTGCTTTACAAAATTCACAAAATGCTTTTGCCTTACAATCACAAAATCTTTCAAACATGCAGCAAACTGTGATTGCTAATGCTCAAATTAAAGCATCCTTACAAGGCCAAAACTTAAGTAATCAACAGCAAGCTAACATGGCTGAAGCTGCACGTTATGCAGAAGTAAACAATATCAATTTAAATAATCGTCAGCAAGGTATTCTGCAAGATAACGCTAACGAAATGCAAGTTAATATGGCTAACTTAAATGCTAAGCAGCAAGCTTATCTTGCCAATGCTCAGCTTGAAGCAGCCCTGCAAGGTAAGAAGATTGATAACAAACAGCAAGTAGCTATGGCTAATGCTGCACGTTATGCAGATGCGGCTAACTTGACGTTTACAGCAAAGCAACAAGCTGAGATACATAACTCTGAGCTTATGAAGACTATTGGTTTAGCAGAGCTTAACTCTAAGCAAGCGGCCACCTTACAGAATGCTGCACAGATTGCCTCTATGGATATGGCAAACTTGTCTAATCAGCAACAAGCTGCTGTACAAAATGCTCAAGCGTTCTTGCAGATGGACATGACTAATCTGAATAATGAACAGCAAGCTAGTATGTTTAAGGCACAAGCTATGCAACAAGCTTTGCTTACAGATGCAGCGGCAGAGAATGCAACCAAGCAGTTTAATGCGTCTAGTGAGAATCAGACTAATCAGTTTATGGCTAGTTTAAAAGCTCAGACATCTCAGTTCAATGCATCTCAAAAAAATGCTATGAGTCAGTTTAACACTGGTGAAATAAATGCTGCTCAAAAGTTTAATGCGGAATTAAAGAACCAGAGAGATCAGTTCAACGCAAACAATCAATTAGTTGTAGCTCAAGCTAATGCTCAGTGGAGACAGAACGTAGCTACAATTAATACGGCGGCACAAAACGAAGCAAATAGACAACACGCCATGACTTCTAATGCTATGACACAATCTACTATGGATCAAATATGGCAACGGGAAAGAGATCTTATGTCTATGGCTTGGAAGTCTTCTGAGAGTGCAGCGGATAGAGCTAATGCAATCATCTTAACGCAGATGAGTGCAGATGCGCAAGCTGCAGCACTTAAAGCACAGAATGACGCAGCTAATAGTAGGTCAATGGGCAGGTTCTTTGGTAGCATTTTATTTGGTGGCGGTTAAGTAGATAGCAATAAGGTAGTTAATAATGTCAAAAACAAACAATAAAAATTTAATGGGTCTTAGATCTGTCTTTGGCGGTGGCGCTGCCGCTGCTGCTGGTAGTATTGGCGCTCGTATAGCTGCAGATATACAGTCAGAAAAAGAGTCTGCCTCAGAACAAAGCGGGCTTATGAGATCTCAAAGAGCTAGACAAGATATAGCAGCTATTGATACTGATCCTATAGATGTAAGCGAAGGCTTGACGGCTAAAAAAGATAAGGGTATAATAGGCACGGATATAGGTAAAAAAATAAGTGACTGGTTTAATATTCAAAATGATCCTGAAATTCAAGAGGAGCTAGATAAATTAGCACCTAAAGTAGAAGAGGAAGAAACGAAGCCTACAAAAAAAGTAGAGGAGCCTTCTCCTGAAAAAGAAAGAAAACCTCTTGTACCACCTCCTGCTAAAACTGAAGAACCTGACAAGGGTGGCGAAGATATGCCTGATCCCCTTGTATTGACTTCTAAACAAGTTGAAATGTTGGAGCGTGTAGTTTGGGCTGAAGCTAAAGGTGAAGGTGTAGAAGGACGAAATGCTGTACGAGGTGTAATTCTAAACAGGATTGCATCTGATAGATTCCCTAATACATTAGAAGCGGTGCTTAAACAGAAAGGTCAGTTTGAGCCTGTAGGAAAAGTTAAAGGTAATATTAGTAAGATCAGTGTTCCCTTTGATAAACTGGACATGCAGAAGTTTGAATTTGAAAACTACGTAAGAGAAGGCATAGACGCCTCTCAAGGAAGCACTTTCTTTTTAAATAAAGCACTGTCTAAAAAACGAGGCACAGACTTTTCTGGTTCCAACCCTATTGAAATAGGCAACCATACGTACTACTCTAGCTATAAAAATAATGAGCCTGTGGTAGTACCTTACTACTCGCATAATGTTGTCATAGAAGGTTAATATAATAATGTTTTTTGAAGCACCTATCCCCGGACAATCTTTGACTGACGAACCCGGAAACTTTCCTTGGGAAAGACCTCCTGAGATTAATGATCCTGATTCCGCTATTGTCTATCACTTGGACAGACTATATGAACAAGAGGTAGCTGAAGGTGTATTGTTTTTACTGGAGTTTGGATTTCCTGTAGAGACTTTAGTAGATAGTATTCTTACTGCGTCTGTAGGTATGGGTATGCACTCTGTGGACATGAGTTTAATAATTGCTCCTATCATTCATGAAGAAATTAATTGGATGGCTAACACTGCAAATATTAACTTTAAGGAGTTCTTTAGTGAGGACGAAGAAAAGAAACAAGCGGAAGAAGAAAAGCTTCAAGCTCTTATTGAGAAAAATTTGGATGAGCAACTGTCACAAGAAGAAGACAAGGTTGATGAAGGTTTTGTAGAGGAGACTGCAGAGGCTTTTGGTTCACCTCAAAGAGAGCAGTTAGAAGAGATGCGAGAAGAGCAACCACAAGAGCAACAAGCGCCAGAAGAACAGCCTAAAGCTCCACCAGTAGGCGGTCAAGGTCTTATGAGTAGAGGAGCTTAAGTTATGAGTTGGATGGATTTTGCAGCAGGTATGGCTGAAGAAGGCGCTGATATCTTAGAGGAAAAGCGTAAATACATAAGAGAGAAACGTCAATCTAATCGTGATTGGTTAGATACTTATGGTAAAAAAATTGTAGCGGAACGTCAAGAGAGCGTTAATTCTGTTTTGAATATGTCTAACTACATCATAGGCAGAGGCGTAGAAAGAACTTTTGTAGACTATCTATATGATCAAGGTGGAGTTCCCGCCATAAGTAATATGTATAATAGTATTAAAGATGACACATCTATAACAGGACGAGAAGCACAAGCGTTTGTAGGAGATATAGGTACGTACACCTCTCCTGATACTCCTCTTGCAGATAGAATTAAAGAAGGTTTTGGTATGTATACCAGAGCGGAAACACCAGACAGACAGGAAGAGAATAACTTCTTTTCGGGTCTAGGTCTTCTCTTTGGAGATGAAACAGAGTATGCTGATAGAGATCTAGATCAACTTGCTGTGGATGGATTTACAGGCCGTGATGTTAAAGCTATGGCAGGTCTACCCTCAACACCAGAAGCTCCGGGTCTTGTAGAGTTTGACTATAGTGCATTACCTGCTTCTCAAGCAAGTGTCGCAGAGAAGAGAGCACTGGCAGCAGAAATAGAAAGTAACTTAGAGACTTTAGTAGAAGATAAGATTGATGATCTTAGAATAGCTTCAGATACTGCGTCTCAACAGAAATTGCAGGATCTACTTGATAGTAAAGACTATGCAGGTATTGGAAGACTTTATCCAGATCTGTTACAACCTGCAGTAAATGCTGCAAAGAGATTTGAAAACGAGTATCCGGGATCTATGACAGACAATGCTCTTTTAGAACAATCTTTTGCAGACTACTACATAGCACAGACTGTACCTCTGACGTTAGAAGATAAGCATAAAAACATGACAGATCAGGGGATAGAAGTACCACCCCTAGATACTCTACGAGAGTTCGATAGTGATGAAGCCGCTGCGGAAGAGTTAGAGCCTGATACATATTATATTGTAGGAGATGATATAAGAAAGACAGATCCTGCGGAAGACGAGGATGAGGAGTCAGACGAAGGTGCAGACGAAGGTGCAGACGAAGGTGCAGACGAAGGCGTTGACAATGAAGGAGACGATACAGATGTAGACTTAACACAACCTACAGACCCACGTCCTACAATGGCACAGCTTATCCTCAAGTTTAAAGAAGAGAACAACATAGGTTCTAGGAAGCGCTTAACTCCTGCGCAAAAGCGCCCATTACAAAAACAAATTGATGATTGGAATGACACCTATGGCGCTACCCATAACCCAATAACAGGCGCTCTTAAAAGGACAACACCGAGGCGACGAGGCGATAACTAAATGGCATTAACATATGAACAAATGATGGCCGCTGCCCGCAACGACGAGGACCGTCAAACAGAAGATGTGTTTGGTCCTGCGGATGCTTCTTCTGTAGGGGATCTCATTGAGGATCAAAACTTTAACATTGTTGAAAAGTATATGGATCAGCGTTTTGGCATGAGTGAAATGACTCATGATAGACAGAAGATTGTAGACTCCTACGTTAATCATATGCGTAAGTTTAACTTTGGTCAGTCTGTTACTACACTAGGTGAGATGACTTACCTGCATAACCCTGCTAAAGAAGAGGGTGAGATAAACTCTAGACGTGCTGCTGCTGCAGATGCTTATCAGTTATTTGATAACATGAAGGGTGCCTTTTCTGATGAAACCACCGTAGGTCAAAAGTTAGATGCTGTAGGTGATTACGCTAGAGCTTTGATTATAGACCCTGCCAACCTTGCATCTTTGGGTGTAGGTAAACTAGCTGCACAAGCTGGCATGAAAGGTGTGACAGCCGCCGCTAAGAAAGCTGCTATGTCTTTCGCTAAGAAGCAGCTTAGAGAGCGAGGCATAAAGAAGCCTACTGAAAAACTATTGCGGGAAGAAGCTTTCAAGCAAGAGCGTAAGATCTTGTCTCGTATGCTACAGTCTGAGGCTGGCAAGGAAGCGGCACAGAAGTCTGCTAAGATGGAGATAGGTGCTACGGCTTTATCAGATGCAGCCTTTGGGTTAAGCGTTGACTGGGCTTATCAAGAATCATTCGAGAAAGCAGGACTGCAGACAGACTATGATGCCGTGCAAGGTAGTGTTGCATTTGCTGGCGGCTTGTTTGGCGGCGGGATTGCTTATGGTTTAAATCGTATATCTAAAGGCGGCTCTGAGTCAGTAGGTGCTTCAGCTAAATTCTTTGCGGATGCTGCAGAAGCTAAGGCTAAAGCTGCTGACTTGGCAGGAGAAGAGGTACGTAGGCAAACTAAAGAAGCTACAGAAAATCTAAAGGCAGACCCTGAAGCTGTAGAATCCTTGTCAAGAGATTTGGCTGATACAAAAGCTAGACTAGGTGACTGGTTTAACAAAGTCAGACGTGGAGATATGGCAAGGGCTGTACCCCTAGAGCCGGGTTCCCCCGGTACACCTCGTAGTGATATCATTTTAGATTTGTTTCTAAGGGGATCTCCTCAAGATGGCTTTGAGGGTGTGTCAACTATCCTAGCTAAGCGAGGTATCAAGCAGCCTATAGGTCGTGAAGGTTTTGCTAATCACTTTGACTGGTTGTCTAGCACTGTGATGGAAATGCCTGACAGTGTTATAGATGACATACAAGGTATCTTTGATGAAACTCTAGGCAAATTCATACCAGACTTTAAAGGCAAGACCCTTGAGCAAGGCTTAGATGTTCTGTCTTCTGAGGTTAGTCAGAGTGCTAGATACTTAAATATTTTATCTAAGACTAGTCGGGCTATAGGTTATGAGCCTGAGACAGACGAACCCTTGCAAAGACTTATTGGTGCAGCTAAGGCAGAGCTAGACTCAAAGCAAGCTGAGATGTCTGCTAAAGAAATGATTGCTGAAGGTATGACACCCTTTGCTGCACGTAAAGCGGCTGTCTCTAAAGGCGCTGCCAAGTTTCAAAACAACTTCATTCGTACTTTGGTTACGCATCCGGGCACGACTATGCTTAACTTGATTGGTTGGACACAGGCATCTGCATTACAAAGTATAACTGATACTACTCGTGGTGTACTGTACGGTCCTGCATCCTTTGCATTATCTGTAATGGGCAGGAAAGCTGACGCTGTACAAGCTCGTAACAAAGGCATACAGTTACTCAAGCTACAAAAGCAAAAGATCTCTAACATCCTAGATCCTAACGCCACGTTCAATGAAGCAATGGACTTCTTTGCTCACAACCCTAAAGCGCAGAAAGAAATGTTTCGCTTTATGGCTGGCGAAATTGAGATGGAAGATACACTCAAACAGTTGAACATTAAAATAGATGACATGGATAAGCCCGGCGTCCCTGAGAAAGTAATGGACTTCTTCCAAACAGTCTATGGTGTTAAGGCTCAAGACTTCTTAACTAAGACGCAAGAGTTTATGTACAACATAGATAAACAGGTACGTCTGAAATACAATATGTCTTACTCTGAGTTCATTGCAGATGCAGATCTATATAAGAAGATGGACGGGGAAGAGTATGCAGAAGTAACAGCTACTGCTGTGTCTGATACCTTACGCAATGTATTTTCTAAATCATATAAACCTAAGTCAGAAGACATTGATAAAACTGCGTTAGGCTATGTAGCTGCTGCTATCGAAGATGCACGTAGAGTTCCTGTTGTTGGTGCACTTGTGCCTTTCGGTAAGTTCTTTAACAATACTGTTGTACATATGGCAGACTACACAGGCATAAGCTTTATGCACAAATACTTAGGTAAATCTGAAAGAGATCCTTATGAGCTTGCTATCAAAGGTGCGGTAGGACTAGGCTTAATAGGGGCTTGGGGAGCTTACGACTATAAGAATATGGAAGAAGGTCTTGCTTGGAATGAAGATCGTATGAGTGACGGCACTATACGAGATCGTAAGTACGACTTCCCTTTCAGCTTCTATAAGGCTATGGGTCGTATGGCAGCACATCAACATAGAGATGGTTATGTGCCGAAAGAACTAGTAGCAGATATTACTGCCACTTTTGGTATCGAATCAATCACAAGACAGTTAGGTGAGGTCAGCAAAGCACCCTATCAACTTCTACTAGATCTCTCTGCAGGTGATATAGATGCAGTTAAGTCTAATGCAAGTTCTGCTGTAGGTGGCGCAGTATCTATGTACATATCGGGATACACACGTCCCTTAGATCCTATCAATCAAGTAGCTGCTATCTCTCGTGGGGAAGATTATGTAGCGGTGGATCGTAATGATGGTAGCAAGTGGCTGAACAATTCAGTTCGCTACGTGGATCAAATGTTTGATGCTATGGATCTGTCCGTACAAGAAATGCTAGGACAGAAAGCCCCTCAAGAAAAGAAGAGAGCTTTATCTGATACTCCGGGTAGAGCACCTATAGGAAGGCTGTTTGGTTTTAGGGAGAAAGATGCACCTTCCACTATCAATAGAATGTTTAATGAGATAGGTTTACCTGAGTGGAAGTCTAACATCAAAGCTGACATTGCTGCAGCGGATAATAGAATGAATGAAATAATTGTAAACTATTTGGATTATTATGCAGAAACTGTTGTAAACTCTCCTAAATGGAAAGAGGGTACAGATGAGCAGCGCAGATACTTAGTTAGTCGTGTTCTGTCTATATCTAAGAAGCAAGCAATGAAAACGCTACAAGTCTACGGTAAGACAGGTGATCGTCGTATGGAAATCATGTACGAGATTAGTAAGAGAGGTGGCTCTGTCAGTAAACAAGAACTTTCTGAAGGTATGGAAGCTTTAGGTATGACAGGAGAAGTAGAAGATCTTTCTAATGAAGCATTAGAACTTTTGTATTTCTATCTCAAAGACGAGAACAATAGAAAGAAACTTCTTCAGACAGAGAGTAACTTATAAGTTACAAAAAAAGAGGGGGCAACTAAGCCCCCTTTTATTATTTTAAACCTGTTGTTTCTACAGCATACTTACTTGTCATAGCCACATCTTCTACTCTTTCTAATGCTCGTTCTTTTACTTTAGATTCTTGCAAGTTAAATTGTATGTGGTTTCGTACAGGTTCTAGAAGTCGTAAGATTTCTTCATTAAATCTTCTTTGTCGAGCTTCTGTATGTCTCTTTGCTTCTTCCTCAATACGACTTATCAATATTACACACTCTCTGGCAAGGGCAAGCAGTAAAGTTTAACAAAGGCATCTTCGCTAGGTCGTGTATCTACAAGCTTCTTGTGTAATACACTCGAAAAAACCTCGCACTCATTTTCGCTAGTGAATATATTATCTACTGCTTTTACTTTTAAGTTACCCATACTATACATCACTAGTAATAGCGCATACATTAAAACCAACCTCGCACCTGATCAACGATAGCAGGACCGTGCTCCGATGCAAGAGCTACGCCTTCTGCGATAGCGCCAAAAGTTATTGTTGCCAGTGCCATAAATTCTAAACCTGTCATATTACTTCTCCTTTATGTTAAGTCTACTACTTCGCACACATCACCAGTACAAGCCATCGTCTGCATTGCAACAGTGTTGTCTTCTTTCTCATAATTTGCAAGCTCACTCCAAGCAATACTAGAAGGCATGAAAGAAAGTAAGTCTTTGTATTCAACTTCTCCTACCTCTTGATATGGTGCTTGTTGATATGTGTGCTCGTTGTAGGGCAAGAAAGATACACCCGACATTTCATCGAAGTATTTGTACACGAAGGCACCTACTTCAAACCATTCATCCTTACGTACATTTATCGTTACGCTAGGCTTATGCTCACACCATGAGCGTTGATAGGTCAACCATGTTTCAAGCTGCTCAATGGCTGACATCTCTTCTGTAACAACAGCACCAGCAGGTGCCTTTTGTGGAAAGCTAAACACTGTTGTTTGATCTGGCTTCATAACACAAGGCTCATTAGGAATGCCTTGATCTGTCATGAACTGTGTTAGGGGATCTTTATTATCACCACGCACAGTACGGATATAATAGGGACTATGGCGAGCATGTATGCCACTGGCACTATCCACCAATTGCGATACCGTGCCCGAAGGCTTGACGCATGTAATTGCAGCAGCAGCAGGTATACCAAGACGGTCAGCCCATTCAGCATTAGTAGAAACACAAATCCCACGAAGATGTTCAAGAGTCTTCTCCAAGCCTTTGTTCTTAATAGTCATCAAGGAGTTGTCCATTATCCCTGTAAGTGACACACCCAGCAGACGCTCTTCTTCTGTGTTCTTGTTCCACACCTTACGCAAGTATGGAAACTTGGTGTAGGTGGATTGTATGGTTCCCAGAATCGTAGCAAGCTTAACCTTACGCTCCAAATCTTCAAGGGTATCTGTCGCACGAATAACAACTTCCGTAAGATTGCAGAATTGATTTGGTCTAAGTATAATTTCACTGCAAGGATTAGTCCCAAACTCGTAGTTAGGATCACGCCTACCATTTTTTGCAGCCTGTTTCTTACTTGCTTGACGATTGAATACACCACGTTCTCCACTTCCTGACTCTACTAGTGCCATCCACTCACGCATGAATGATATAGCATCTGGTTTTTCTGTATAGCTAACAGAGTTATTAGCTAATGCACGTTGAGGTTCGTTATCCCACCACTGACCTGACTTAGCGTGACGCATACGATCATCACTTAAGTTAGACAGAGAGATCATAGCACTACGGCGTACACCACCTACGACAACTACCTCACCAATCTTACACATGATGTCGTGACACTCAATGCTAGATAGCTTACGTCCTTGTGCATTCTTGAAGGTAGCAATAGTAAAATTAAATAGTTCAACAAGAGGTGCGGGACCAGAAGCTCTACCACCAAAGGTTTTAAGCTTTGCACCTGCAGGACGGACTAAACCAATATCCCACTGGGGGATTTCACCAGCCCAGAGGAGAGCAAGAACTTGACGAAGAGCTTTAGCCCAACCTTCCTTACTGTCTTTGACAACGATAGTAGTCTCACTGTCGAACAACTCAGGGATCTCAGGAAGCTTACTAATGAACTGACGCTCGACACTGAAGCCGACACCAGTACCACACAAGAGGATGAACATAGCCTCATCGAAGGACTTAGGGTCCTCTACGGGTAGATAACTACAGTTATACATGCAAGTGTTGTCACGATTAGCCGCTGGACCTGCAGTCATCATGGCTCGCATGGACGGCATAACCTCTAAGTTGAGAATAGAAAACATTAAGTCATCCTTAGTGTTCTCGTCAATCTTATGCCCTACTACATTGTTAATGTAACGATCTACTGTTTCGCCCCAAGACTCTCTTCGTCCTTCATCATCAAGCCATCGTGCATACCGTGAGGTATGAATAAAAGCTTGATAGTCTGTTGGTAAATAATTATTCATCTATTGTCACCGCTTCCTTTTAATACACCACGTTGCTCTCTATCATCTAACTTTGCCATGTTCATCTCCATAACTTTCTTTAAGTTTCCCCCAAAGATATTAGCTAAAGCTACTGTATAAAACAATACATCACCCAGTTCTTTAAGGACTTCTTCGTCTGTAAATTTATTCTTATCTCTAAATAATTTCTTGACCTTCTCAGATACTTCTCCCGCTTCGCCAACCAAACCCAAAGTATTTTCTACTAAACGCTCTCGTCCTTTAGTGAATACCTTATCCTCTACAAATTGACTGTAAAATCTTACAGGGTCTTGATCGTAGTCCGTACTGTTTTGAAACATATCGAAATACCCAAACGCCTCTAAGTCACTTTTGTTAATCATGGTCTATCCCTTACCAATAGTTTTGATATTGTCACATCATCTACGTCATAGAACATATTTAAAACTAACTCTTCTATATCTTCTTTGTGTGCCTCTTGTAGAGATGATAGTAGATTGTTATCCTCGTCTACTTTAATTACAAAAGAAACAGTGTAGTCATGTGTCACTTGTGAATCTCCTTTAATGTTTCTACTAATTTATTGAGATAGTACTGTGCTTTTTCCATATCTTCTACAGGCTTACCCTTATATCCGTGCCTGTGTTGATACTTAATTAAGTTGCCGTGGCAGTAGCCTTTGAACTCCTCTGGGGTAAGTACTTGTTTGATATACTCAATACACTCCACTCCATTTCCTATTGTGTAGTGTGGCGGGCTATTAACAGGATCAAACTGTTTTGACATCAAGCATTTCCTTTTGTCTTTGTCCATGCATCTAATCGTATGACCTTACCATTGGTAGTCTTTACATCTACGGGTGGTAAACCTTCTTCCTCTTCTATAAAATCCATATCTTCTAGATGCTCCATGTCCAACAAAGCGTTTCTATATTCCATAACCTGCTTTCGCAAAGTTTGATTTCTCTCCGCTAAATGTAGGAAGGATGTAAGGAATGTAGTTACGTTTAGTAATTCGTCAAGGGTATCTCTATCTAAATCACAATCCTTGGGTACATAAGTAACTACACTCAACGCATCCTCTTCTTCTGAATCATCTAGAGATAGAATGATAGCTACTTCTTGATTGGATATTCTTCTAACCATTTATAGTTTCCTTTGTACAGTAATCTTATCTAAGTTTATTTCAGTAGTAGGATCTTCTTTTAACCATTCTTCCGGGATAACTCTGTGCGCCCATTTAAAATTGTTCTTGTCGCACCATTCCTGATACATTGTTTTAGCTCCTTTGTAAAGCTTAGATCTTGAGTTACTAAATACAAACCTAATGTCTAGGTAAGGGTGTTGCTTTTTTATCTCCAAGTGTTTGCGTCTATCTTCACTATCAAAGATACCTTTGGTTTCAATTATTATGTTGTTGTCCAACACAAAGTCAGGGGTGTAAGTTCTGTATCTAAAGTCTTCCCATTCTATCTTTAGTTTCTCATACCTTACCGACTTCTGATTACTACTCAAGAATGCAGCGACTTCTTTCTCTAAGCCGCTGCGATACCTTCTTGAGTTATGCCTTCTAGGTTTCTTCTTCGGTGGCATTATCAGGTTCCAAAGAAGATTTTAACTCGTTTGTTTTCATCTGCTGTACAGCCTGTACACATTGCGTAATGTGATTTAAGAGAGCAGATGCATTGGAGCCTAAGTTTAGTATGTTTAGAATCTCCTTCTGTTCCTCTGTCATGTCTTCGATCTCATATTCTTTATCGTCTAATGTTAGCTTAGTCATGTCTTTCCTTTCTATAAGATGTAATCAACTAGGGGTGCTTCTTTGTTTCCTGAGTATACTTTAGATGGTAAGGTCTGCATAGTAGGCCAGCACTTACGCTTATGTGAACAGAACCTACAGGAAGAGTTTAACTTCATGTTGCCTGATGGTTTCTTTCTATACGTTTCTGGTACTGCCCCAAAGCAGCGCTCAAAAGGTTCATCATTATTAATGTAATCATATGTTCCTTCTATGTCCTCTATTACTTTTTCTTCATTGACACCCTCTGCTGATACGTATTTAAACTCGCCATTGGATTTGTTGACTACCCACCAACCACCTACACCTACGTTAGCTGCCTTAGCATAACCAACCAGTTGAGGTACATACCCAAACGAATCTCCTTGGGCAAGTGTTTCAAAGTTAGTGAACTTGTTAGTGTAGGACCAAGGCGATGCAGACTTAACATCATCAAGCTTATTGTCCAGTATCATATCAAACTCACCCTTGATATCTTTACCTTCACCTAAGTTCAATGTTACCTTGTCATTGTCTTTAAACTTAACACCAGCTTCACGAAGCAGACCTTTGAATAACGCCTCAACAAAATCACCTAGCATCATCTGTAGTAGGAATGATGTAGGCTTATGCTCATCTGTCTCAGGGTCATTCTTTTCAAACCAGAGTTGGCACTTAGGACGCCCGATATTAGACATCCTAAGTTTAAATTCATCTCTTGGCCCGCCGTTAAACTGCTTCTCCAAAGCCTTAGCAACGTCTGCTACTATGGCTTCAATGTTTTCTTTAGACATACCTGCATCACCATCTAAGGCTTTGCGTAGATATGAATGTACGGACAGTTCTGCGGGATGCATCATTACTGTGCTTCTTGTACTTCTACGATTGAAGAAACCAGATCAGCGTCACTAGCACTTATTGCTGATGAACTATTCTCCTGCCACTTCTGAGATACATAACTGTTGGAGTACTCTACCCAGTTCAAGAAGTCCTGTAGTGTAGCACTGTCCTGCTCTTGAAAGTTTACCTTGCTCCCTAGATCAGCCACTAGCACAGCGTACTTAGCACCTGTAGGCAACTCACGCTTAGCGCTAGACAGTGCAACAGTATGCTCTACTGGGGTGAGCTTCTTAGACATGATCTTACTAAGCGCATTGTCCAATGACTTCATGCTCTCTGTATTCTTGATGTCCATCACAAACGGAATCTCATCCTCGTAGCCTTGTAAGGGATTACCCGAATAGTCCATTGGATTGTCCAGAATAATCATACCAAGCGTAACCTTTACACGCTTGATGCTGCGAATAAGATTCTTCGTAGCCTCTGGTAAAGATTGGAAGTCTTCAATGTAACCACTAGGTCGGCCCAAGTTGAACTTACCTGTGGTATCTTTTAGATCCCCATTCAAACTATTAGACATGAGACTTTTGTTCATTGTCTCTGATGCTGAATCCCAACGCTGCCACTGCTGACGCTGTGCAAACACACGAATAGATGCCTTTCGAGTATAGACAACTTCCCCGTCAGGCATGGTTACTTTGAATGCACCTACAGGTACAGTAATCTTCTCGTCATCACCAATAGATACGGTGATAGGATTGTGCACCTGTGCTACACGAGCAAGGGTTGATGCGGTAGGTGTAGATGACATTCCCATTGCCTCTGATAAAGACATACCATCTACGGATAATGCTACTGATGTACTCATATTTATTTTCCTTTGTTGAGTTTGTTGGAAGTGAAGTTATATCATTAAACGTCTTTTGTGTCAAGCCAATTAGGACCAATCTTGGCTTCTAATAACATAGGCACATTCATTTCTACGCCGTATGCTTCGTATATAATTTTGTCTAAGTCCTCGTTAAGATCTGTTACCATTTGTATTACATAATCTATCTCCTCTGGATGTACATCTACCACCATTGAGTCATGCACTGTATTCACAACTTTAGATTGTAAGGGCATAAGTCTATGCTCTAGCTCCATAAGAATGACAGGAGTGACATCCCCTGTAGCAAAGCCCTGCACTGGATAGTTTTTTATGGTAGTAAAATTAGTAGGTGTGCCATTCATACGTCTCTCTGTATTAGGGAAAGCATACTGTCGGCCTGACACATTGGTTATCTTCTGGTAGCGAACTGCCTCATCTCCTAACTTCTTATGCCATGCAGCTATACCTTTGTACTTCTCGTTGAAGTGCGTGTAGTAAGCAGCTTCTGCCTTACTCCTGCCGTACCCACTAGCGCCAAATAAAGGGGCAAAGGTATGAGCCTTAGCTTCTTGTCTGCCTGTAGGTTGCCCTGCATCAGTGATAACCTTTGCAGTGTAAGCGTGTACGTCAAACCCTGTGGCAATCTCTTCCATAGCTACCTTGTCCTGAGACAGGAATGCTGCCGCCCTAAATTCAAGCTGGGCAAAGTCTGCTTCCATAACGCTCCCGCCTTCCCAACGTGAAACAAAGACACGTTTGACTGGGAATGTATTACCTCGTGGCATGTTCTGCATGTTAGGGTTACGCCCGCTAAACCTGCCCGTTGAAGTTATGTGCTGGGTAAGACCTACATGAAGGAATCCATCAGGCTTAGTATAAGTACGTATGCCATCAACAAAACTAGAAAGGTAAGAACTGATAGCGCTAAGCCGCTTAAGATCTGAAAGAAAAGATACCGCACTTTCCATGTTATTTGTTTTAGCCGTTGCAATAAGTGCATCCATGTTATCCTTTCCTGTACTGAAACCATTGGCACTAACCCATGACTTACTAGGTGGGAAGAAGCCTAAGCCCGCCATCTCGTTTGTCTGCTGTAGCTGATAGCCTCGTGCATCACAGTCCTTACACTTGTTAGCTTTGCTGTATCTTGAACCATCTTTCTTCTTCTTGAAAGCCTTGCCTTCTCCATCGCAGGTAGGACAAGTGAAAGCCTTAGTCTTGCGTAACAGGGTACTGTTTTTGTTTACTGCGTCTTTATACTCTTCAACAGTAGAAGTATATTCAAACAGATCTGCCCATTCCTTTTTGTTGTTTACCTTTCTACTGAACAGTACCTGAGAGGATTGCTCTGGACTATTAAGATTGATAGGCGTATCCCCCATAAGCTCTCTTGTTTTCTTCTGCAGCCTTTCTTCTATCTCTGCTTTCTCTTTCTCAAACTCCTGTTGCACTACATCTAAAGCATCCTGATCTATCTTGATGCCATTCATATAGATACGAGTAAGTGTCTTACAGACGTTGAACGTGATATCCCGGATAGTATGTAAAGACTTTGACTCTGGTGCGTTGTAGTCTACCTCAGTAGCTTTATACAAAGCTGCAGTTGTTTTTAAGTCACACGATAAGTAATGTGTTAGTTCGTCTAGAGGTATCTGATTTGTACCATAGCCATCCTTGAAGTATCTCTTTAGGGTATCGTCCTTCTGATAGTACAACTCTCTGCGCTTAGCACAATTGTCTAAGCTCAGTGATTTCTTTTTAACACTACCTGTAACTAAGATCTCTAAGTGATCCCCTCGCATTAGTACATACTCTGCCAGCATAGTATCGTAGATCTTACCGTCATACTTGAAACCACTAGCCCATAGCCACGCCAAGTCATGCTGTGCATTGTGCATGATAAGTAGTGTGGTAGTATCTAATATAGCTTGTACAGCTTTGAACGCATCTCCACTATAATCTTGCTGCTCCTCATGATCAAACGTATAGATGTATTGACGGTGAGTATCTACATCCTGCACACCTACTTGTGTTAGTGTATTGTCTGACTCAAAGGGGTCCATGTGTAGTTTGTTGTTTCGTTTGGTAGTTGTATTCTCGACATCAAGAACACGCTTCATATTAATATACCTTCCTACGCAGAATACTGCGCTCTAGCTCCATCTAACTCGCAGGGTATCTTACCATGCCAGCCACCTTTTAACTTGTTCTTAGCCAGTACAAGATAGCGCTGATTGTCTACCTCATCCTCATCCCCTAGCTCTGCCATTGTAGGGTTCTTAGATATAAGAATCATGAGGTCTGCCTCTGCAGCCTTGCCTGTTTTACTCCCTTCAAGCATAGACTGGTCTACGTTAATCCTATTCTCTGCTGCTGCAGACAATTGGGACATCCATATAATTGCTGTGTTGTATTGCTTTGCAATGTTACGTGCATGAATAGCTGCATCCTTTAGGTACACGTCTGACTTGTCACTGGTACGAGGTGCAAACTTATCACCCATGTCAAGTACCACAATGTCAGGCTTGTAGTTTTTAATAGCCGCCTCTACCCATACCATGTCTTTACCCGTACTGTCGTACAGATCTATGTTATCTCTGACACGTTGGTATCTTGTCGAGGCTAGAGGAAAGTTATCTTTAACTTCTTCCATCGTCAGGCTGGTAGCTGCAGTAAGATAGCGAAACGCTACACGTTCATACGCCTCTTCATTACAGAGAATAAGACAACGTGCACCCTGCTTAGCAAAACCATTAGGTCCTGCAATAAGAGATGCATGAAAGCTTGTCTTACCTGTGTTAGGTCGTGCGCCTACAATTAAGAAGTGCCCACCACTAATACCCTCAACCTTACGGTGTAAGCTAGGAATGTTAAACTTCCACTGAGATTGTTTCTCGTTAGCCTTGAGCAGTGTCTCAATAGATATATCACAGAAATTTAAGTTAAGGCTTGGGGTAAAGTCATCCTCGTAATCACTCAGTAGTTTTCTCAGAGGCTCAAGACTTTTCTGTGTACCATTAACATAATCAAAACCTATGTTGGCTACCTCTTCCCCTACCATCTGCTGAAAAAGTTTAGACAAAACTTCCTTAGCGATAGGCTTAGACATAGGTTCTTCTTTGCGGATCTTGTTAAAGATTTCCTTATATACTGTCTTGTTAGATGTAGTAAGTGTTGCGTTGGAAGAGAAGAACAAGCCCTCTACTTCCGACACAGACAGATCTTTATCGTACTCCTGCATAGCCATCTCTACGGTGTGCTTAATCTTTCTAACATCTTTCGTAAAGAGTTTGTCGGGGGTACGGATACCCTTATGTCCCTCATAAAATTCTTTATTCATGAGAGATCTTATGAGTGCTAATTCCATCATACTTTATTGGCCTCGCTTCTTTCTATGGCACGTTTACGTTCTTCATCAGTCATGTCTGATATAGATCTACTCTTCACCTTTTCAATAAGCTCTAATGCATTTTGCCATGAAAGCTTGAACCATTCTTTAACGTAGTCATTAGACATAGATTTGGCGAGGTCGTGTACATCTGACTCTGCCTTACGTCTGTCACTGAAATGGGCATACCCTCGTAGATGAAAGTCTCTAAAGGGGCTGGACGTTTGATATGCATTAACCCTATCCTCAACATCAATAGCCATACCAATCTTAACCCAGTCACGCCATGCAGGATTAGTTAGAGCATACACATAACCTTCCTTGATGTTAGAGTATTTACCTAACCCTTCAAAGGCGGCGTCATTAAAAGATTTATATCGTCCCGGCTTATGTAAGTCATGCGTAGGAGGTATGTACTTACCATTGACCCACATACGGTTCTCATTTCTTTTACGCATAGACTCTGGGTTATCCTTGTAGTACTTATCACGGCCTGTCGTATCGTTATGCTCTTTCTTATACATGTTTTTCTTTCCCTATATAAGCTTCATAGTTTATTACTCGTCCTGTATTCCACCTTGCAGCTTCTGTCTCTGCTTCTTTTTCTGTACTAAATGTACGTACCTCTGTGTCATACGTCCAAGGATCTTCCTTTCTTACTAAGGTGTACTCACCCTTCTCAACCTCAATCTGAACTGCATACATCTTCACTCCTTTCTGATTCTAAACCAGCTTTAACTAAAGCTATAAACCCTGCATTAAAGATAGCTGCGAATGTCTCAGGGTCACACTCTACTTGTAGTGTAGCACTGCCGTCCTCATGCTCTTCTATCTCTGTTACTTTTATTATATCACTCTTCATTGTCTACTCCTATGCAAGGTAATAAGATAGACAGCTTACAGTACTTTGGATACTCGTCATACGTCATAGCTATCAACACAGGTGGTGCAGCTATAAGTAAAGCTACAATAGCTGACGCCTTGATTGCACCGTTAATGTTACCTCTCATTAGTCAGTCTCCCTTAATGCTTTCCACGATACAGGAAATAATTGCACCATAGTGCGGTCAATATCCCATGCTACCTCTGCTGTCTCTGCTTGTGTGTCAGGCGCACAACGAAGCTTACACATATCAGCAAACGCATCCAAGCTACCTGACCAGTACCACTCAGTCATCATGCTCTGTGGTAACACCATACGGGCTTGCTCTGGGCATACATCATTCTCAAGCAACTCTTTATAGGCGTTAAAGCAAGCTGTGTGACTTTCCTTAACTACAAAATCTAGATCGTCATCATACCACTCGCCAGTACTACCTTGTTTCTTATCAGCACTACGTCCACGCCAAGATCTAGGCATGTAAAACTCAGGCTCATTGTCCACGTACCGTCTTGATATTTCATTCCAACGCAGGAACTTATGCTTGACTAGCTGTCTAGCTACAAAGACTGGTGCCTTGATGTGAAAGCTTGCAAAGCAATGTCCAAAGGGGCTGATGTGTTTGTACTTGGCTAGGTATTGTATAAGCTTCTTATCCCTAGCTTTCATGTGTTGCTTGAAGCTGTAAGCATCTGACTCTTCGTAGTCCCACTCACTCTCCTTGCCAAAGCTTACACGGGCTGCATTAACTACAGTCAAGTCATTACCCATGCTGCCTTTGTATGTTACTTCAATCATTTATTTACCTCACTCAATATAATACATATAAAACCAATAATTAAGAACGCAAGTATAGATGCGCCTGTTACCGCTTCAATCATTATCTTTACCTTTATGTTTTTCTTTTCTTTTAGTTACAGGTTTTTTCTTATCAGGTATAACCTGTTGTTTATACTTAGGCTGTCTTACATCCTTAGCCATAGGATTTTGTTTATTATTAAACTTCATCATAATAACATTTCCCTTAACCTCTTTACATCGGATTGTAATCTGTATTTGATGTCATCGTCAAGTCTAAAAGCTTGTGTTCGTATGCCTGTCCATGCCTCTACCTCTCTCCTATACTGAAGTGTCTTGGTCATGGCATCAGGGTCTAACGCTATGATAACATTAGAAAATTCTCCTATGTGTTCCATGTGTTCATGACCTAGTGACGTACCCATAATAGCTAAGCCTGTGACTTGGGGTAGAAGCTTAGCAACTGTGATAGCACTTATAACATCCTCGACTATAACCGCTGTACCGTTTGGCTTACCTACTATCCTTTTGTATACACTAGCCTTTCCGGTATATCTGTACCACTTTGGTATAGCATTATGTAATGCTCTGCCTACCGCATCAATGATAGAACCTTTGTGTTTAATAGGAAACACAGCACGTTTCTCACTCACATCATACAAGACACGCTCGCTTTGTAAGTCCCACTTATCTAGGAATGAATTAAGCAACGTGTATTCCCGGCCAACAGGTTCAACCACATACTCAGGTATTATCATACACTCAGGCTCAGGCTTAACGTATGCCTCTGCAGTAAGCTTAGCTTGTATCTCTGCTGCTGTCAGGTTGACATGCACTGCACCTCTAGATCTACAGCCTAGCTTGTAGCAGTTGTATATCATGGAGCCAGATCTATTTACTACAGTAAATGTATTGGAGCCACGGCATGACGGACAGTCAGATCTGTGTGTCTCACCATCACCCAAACTTAATGACTTAACGTAATCACTTATCGTCATTGGATCTCCTTTGCGCTAATGCAGCAGACGCACCACTGAATGTGTTTACCAAGTAAGGCTTAACACTTTGGGGGTTGGTGTGTCCACTGACTTGCATAATACCCGCCATGTCTACGCCTGACTCTACCATCTCTGTAATGCCAGTACGCCGTAAGTCTCGTGCTTGTATCTCAATAGGTAATCCTGCAGCTTCCTTAACTTGATTGACTAGCACATGTATTTCTTGATCGTCGTAAGGTGTGTGTGCCCCTGCTCTAGGGAATACACGAGGCGCTACGTAGTCTTGGAAGTCAAAGTCTTCCTTCTGCTGTCGGAGCATCCGACACAAGCTTTCGTCTGTAATAGGTAAGTGTACATCGGCCCTACGTTTACTCTGCTCTAAGTCTAGGCGCTGGGCATCTAAGTCTAGGTTGTCCCACCTGAGTAGACGCATGTCACCTACACGCTGTGCCCACTCGTATGCCATGTGAACGATCAGGCCAACGCTACGCCACTTCCACTCAGAGTATGCGGTATCTAAGAAGAGACGCACCTGATCCCTAGTCCATTTAATTTTACGAGGCTTATCCGTTGTACGTTGTAATAATGTTACAGGGTTAGAGAGCATAGCCTCGTGTCGTATGGATGTATTGAATACAATACTGAGACACGTAGCCATGTAGTTTGAGCTACGTACCCCATGCACGAGAAGCCACCTGTCATATGCGGTAGTCACATGCTTGAAGCGTACATCCATAAGCTTGATGTTACCTAATTGCTTACCCTTTTGCACAGGGGTATCGCATACCTTAGATAGGTACATCATGTAATCTTTCTGAGTACGAGGACGCAATGCAGCAAACTTAGGTGTGTGCATATAGAAGTCACATGCTTGCTTTATTGTGTGCTTACCTTTTAGTTCTACTACATTGCGTTTCGCCATTGCGGTTCCTTTCTATAACAGTCCTGTGCCTAGCCCAAAGAATATGATAGCCATGATAAACATGAAGATGTAGTTCAACAGCTTATCAAAAAAGCGGCTCATACATATCTCCCTGTGCTATACGTCCTTTGATATACTCAAGCTCACGCTCCATGTTCTCTACGTCCTCGTCGATCCACAATAGATCGTCAATGCTGCGAGCAAGATCATCGTGATATCGCTGTAAAGGTACAACATATTTATTACCTACACTTTCCATTATCTATTCCCTTTATCCGTTTACAAACTGGTCGTGATTTATGTAGTAAGACACACCAATCTCATAATTGTCATGATCATACTGGTACAGTGCAACCAAAGAGTCTGCAACATTCTTGACTAGCTTGTACTTATCTTCGTCCTCTAGCTCATTGTTGTACCCGAAGTCTACAGGGATAGCTGTCAGTACTTCCTTCCAGTGACTGTATATATCAGTACCTGATTCAGTCTTCTCACCTGTCTTTTCGTAGCGCTGTTGAGTTACAAACACCACTGCATCGTGGTGATCCCATACTTTTACTTCTACTGTTTGTGTTTCAATTTTCATATCTATCAATCCATTCTTGTTACATAGTGTCCATTGTCTGTAGGTAATGCTACCATACCATAGGGGTAAAAGTAAACATCACCCTTCTTGAGTTTGACCTTAGCAATAGGATTAAGGTCATCATCTTCTGGATAGGTGTATGTACCATTAGATAATACCTTACCCTTGAACTGGTACAGCTTACCGAATCCATACGCTTCTGTCATGTGGTCTACAAGATCAAGACCTTCTTCGTCGCCGCCATCTTCTACATAGTCGGCAACCCAATGCGGTAGTAAACCCAACCACTCTACGAGTTGATCTTGTGTGTAGTCAGGGTAAGCTTCTGTGTTAAGTAGTAGTCTCATAGTACATTCTCCATTGTTAATTCTTTACTGTCGGACGGTCCGTCACCAGAGTTGAACTCATAAACTGCACGAGCAAAGCCACGGGGTGTGGCAGATCGTATGTTCTTAGTCTTAACAGACTTCCCACCAAGTTTCAAGTGTTGTCTGCTGTGCCCTTGCTCTGGCTCTACTGGGTCAGTCCACGGCATAGTGAACCCATTACCTGTCCAGAGACATGTCTTCTTAGGATAGGCATCCTTAGCTGCAATGTAGTCAGGCCACAAGGGATGCTCTGCCTCACTGTCAGCGATGTACTTGCCGTACTCATAGGGGTGGAATGTGTAGTTAGGCTTACGCCACAACGTAGACAACACACTAACAGGATTCTCTATGAAGTAAGGTACGCCTAGCTCATTGAAGAACTGCGAGCACATCATAGCATAGCTTGCTGCTTTAGTCTGGAACTCAGGGTCACGCTTAGCTTTAGCCTTGAAGTGTGGCGCACCTGATACAGCCAAGTCAGTACACACAGGAAACGCCATGCCGAATACAACATTCTCAAACTGAAAGTTTACAGCTATCCTGTTGAGAGTGCTTTGATCGTGAAGGTCTGCATTAACATAACGGATCAGACCACCGCCCTCAAAATTATCTTTACATATTTTTTCTGCATCATGCTGTATGTCAAAGGCATAGCAAATATATCCTGCTTCTGCCCACGGCTTGAGTGCCTCACCTGTGTAGTCATACAGGCTTATGACATACTTACCTGCGTTAGGATTCGTCATGTTATGATACCTCTTCAAACATTTCTAAAGCTTGATTGTGTGTAAGCTTCCACTGCTTGTCACTAGTCAAAGACTTAACTTGCCACGGCATTTTCTTAGCGTTGGTGTTGTACCCTACGAGAGTAACCTTCTGCCCACCTATCTCAGAGATACGAGTAGTGTCTAACTTGTAGAACTGTGCAAAATGTGTAAGCGCAATCTGCTCTTGTGTATCCGCACCATCAAGCAATACCTGTACCTTGTATGTAGCTTCGCCGCCTGAGTAGGAGCAGTTACCTACCTTGATAGTTACATCGTGTATGCCAGCATTCTCTAATGCTTCCTGCATTGCTTCACGTATTTGTCTTAGCTTTTGTTTGTCAAACATAATGTAATCCTTTCAATGAGTTAGTGACGGACGGTCCGACAGTAAAGCCAGACCGCCCTGCTTGTGAGTGCTACCCTGCGAAGTGCTGCAAGCGGCGCTCAGTGTTACGGTTACGCTTGTGCTCAAAGTACACAGTGCGTTTGCCTAAGTGATAGGCAGTCATGCAATCGCCTAGCTCACGGCGCAAGCCACGGCTGACCACCTTACGCTTACGTGTCAGGCCCTTGATGCCAGCGAAGTTGAAGCGGAAACCTTTAGTACCATCGTTAAGTTTTTTGGTTGCGAATAATACGAACATATCATTTCTCCTGTGTGAGTTCGTTACGGATCTGGGTTAGTAGTTCTTTTAGTTTGGCATCGTTTGCCATACGTGTACTTGGCAGTATTTTTTCACACATGTCAAGTATCTTCAAGTTAAGTGCGTTAGAAATGCTCATGCTGTAAGACCTCCGTCAATCACGATAAGCTTAGGTTTCTTAGCAACAGCGCTGGGCTTTGTCAAGAGGCAGTAGATATCTGCATAGAAAGCAGGGTCGTGATCCTTGAGGTGTAGTGACGGACGGTCCGACAGTACATCCCACCACAGCATGTCGTATTCTGTAGACAACATGTCGTATATGTTAGATGCATTCTCTTCACTGCGACATGCAGCGACAAGGCAGGTATCTGCCTCATCGTAATCCATAACGCATACATAGTGCATGTTTGGTTTCATTAAGTAATATCCTTTCGTTGTTATGTCATTACTACAGCATCAACATGATAGCGTGACACTGCATCACCAGTAGGCAAGGACTTGTTCATACCACCACGATCAGCAACAAAGTTGCACCATGTGTCCCACCAGTATTCGGAACCCTTGCGGCGGCATAGCTTGACGTACTCACGTATCTTTTTGAGACGTACTTCTTGCGATGCTTTCTTGTTGATACGCAAGGCAGACTCACTCAACCCTAACGCCCTGACATTGTGTCTGTCAAGACATGCTACTTGAAAGCCTAGCATCTGACCAATGAAGCCAGCCTTGACCATACCAATGCTAGGTATACGCATGAACAGATCTACTACAGCTTGTGCACCATCAATGGTGTCACATCCAGCAGTCTCACGTATGTTAAGCATGAGTGTATGCAACTCTACCTTGTGCTCTTGTGCATAGGTAATACCTTGAGCCTTAGTACTGCTGACCCACTTGGACATGATGCCATGCAGCTTGATAGACTTGCGTTGCTCTATCACACGAGACAACGGCATGTTGATCGTGCATAAGGTGAACTCAATCACGTCATACAATCCATCAGGGGATTGCAATGCGTGTTGTACGATTTCTGTGCAGTCACGTTGGTACATAGGGAAGCACTCCTGTTGTTGTGTCGGATCGTCCGACAGTAAGTTAAGTCGTTGATAAGTAACGTATTTTAGGTTTGATGTCTGTATCAACCACCTTAGATAAGCATACCATATCTGATTTGTCAATAGGTTCCAGAGTTTTGCTATCAACAAAGCTTGTGAATTTGTACGGGTTGTACGTTGCCCTGCCATGCAAGCGCCAAGCTGGACACATCAAGGGGTCACTGTCATCTCGCTTGCTGTAGCCACTGACCTGTATGAAATCGCCAAGCGTACCACGCACAAAGGCATGCACATTCTTCTTGCCCTCACGTAGTACACGCTTACGTCCAGACTGACGCACCACAAATTGCGCATCATCTATCCACACTTCATCAGCGTGAAAGAGTACACGCCCTGTCTTGGTATTACGGACAGAGAATGTATGCTTGTGCAGGTTCCAGTAAACTTCAACTCGCATGGTAGTCTCCCATTTATGCAGATTGTTTTAGTGACGGACGATCCGACACAACACCATTACATATAAGTTTTAATTCTATGTCAAGCTCCTGCCATCCAAAGGACAGAGCCACGAATGCTCTTCGTGATTGTAGACACAGCACGATGTCACCCACCGACATACTAGGGGATGGCCTGATAGTCGTGCGCCTAAGCTTGCCACTACCATAGCCATTGCACTCGTCAAAGATCCACTCAAGTACGTCATCCATGTCATGACTAGTCTGCGCTGTCATCACACCCATATGTAAGAAGGATGTTGGCTCATAGAAATCTTTAGCTAAGGCTTTCTGTATTACATCCACGCCATTTCCTGCAGGTAAACTACGCAAGGATACATACATATCTATGTCATCCTGCCTAATGATTTCACTCTTGGGTTGATAGACTAAGAACGATTGCGATGCGGTCATGTCATGATTCCTTTTCAGTTGAAGTGTCGGACGGTCCGACAGTAATGCCAAACCGCCCCATGATTGTCAATAGATTTCGTCTAGCTCTTCATCAAAGCCGAACTCTTCGTCCCACTCTTCAGGTGTCATACCTGACATCAAGAACTCACGCTGTTCTACAGACAGGTCAGGCATAACATTCTGTATTAGATCACCTGATGCAAGCCAGTACTCAATCACACCTTGATTGGTAGGCAATGTCATGCTGTTTATCTTGCCTGTCATCATAGATTTTTTGTGCACCAAAATTTTGTTATCGGATATGTGTTCTATTTGCATGTCATGATTCCTTTTTACTTGGTTGTCTTGAAGTTGAAGTGTCGGACGGTCCGACAGTAGAAGTCCCATAACTGTCAGCCATCCATGCTAGATTGTCAAGGGGTTTGGGATGTTTACGCTGCTGCATATTACACAGCCACCTGCTACGCCACACCTTATCAGCACGGCGAGCATACCTGTCACGTCTGCTTACACCTAACATGTACGTCACCCCCCATGCATAGCATAAAGCATGCCACAAAAGAACATCATGCCTGACGTGCTAACGTAGGCAAGAAAATAAGCAAAGTTTTGAAGGCGAGTAGGTCTAAGAATGTATTTTGTACGATGGCGCATGGGTCAATTCCTTGTGTGTGTGTGTTTGAAGTGACGGACGGTCCGACAGTAAAGCCAGACCGTTGATACTGGTATCATTACCAAGCTTCGGATTGGATCTCTTTGCGGTGATCATCATAAAGCTTTACAGCTTTGTGCACACGCTTGAGTGCGGTTTCATATTTGCGGCAACCTTGGATCTCTTGAAGTATTTCTTTGAGGGTCCAACATTCAACCAGTACGTCCCAACCGTCTTCTTCGTAATGCGCTTCAGCGTGATCTTGAATTTGTGTGGCAAAGTAAAGCGGGACATTAAATGTTTTTTCTAGATCCGTCATCGGTTTAATTCCTTGTGTGTGTATGTGAGAGAGAGTGATGCGCCCCGCTGTGATGCAGGGCGCTTGGCTGTGTTAGCCTACGATTTCAGCGTGTAGGGCCTTAAGGAAAGCGCTGGTGTTTAAGCCGTTGCTTTCGAGGGCGGCTTTGACGAACGTGGCAAGCTCCGCTTCCGTCTGGAATTGCTTGGTGTCGGACGGTCCGTCAGTAGCAGCCTCCGGCTTGGCTTTGGCTTTTCCTGCAGATGTATTACCTGCTGACTTAGGCGCTTTCGGCTCTGCTGGCTTGCTTGCCTTGGTGATCCGCTTACGGATGGCGCTCATCCCTAGACCGTCAAGTTTTCCGTCGGTGTTTAAGCGCTGCACAAGCTCCCAGTTTTCCGCAATTTTTTTGCAGTCATTGTAATCTTGCCGACTAATAGTCGTATGCTGTGCCATTGCTTGACCGAAAAGCTTGTCTGATTTGTACAAGGGACGAAGCTGGATCACAAGCAATCCGATTTCTTTGTAGCAATCCA
>VMHT01221499.1_pt1 | contig 29963 bp, 33 predicted proteins | sample 4693611 | NCBI WGS metagenome assembly VMHT01 (sample SAMN12280063, study PRJNA550983) | marine metagenome | isolation source: seawater sampled from same location over 5 years 0.02-0.2 micron viral filtrate | place: USA: collected off the coast of southern California halfway between the port... ... | reverse complement strand
TTAGATGTTATTTGTTGAAGTTCTCTTTGTCTATCTTCCAACGTTTGATTCATTATCTTATCTAAGTCTGCTATTGGAAATTCTTCACTTCCATCGCTAAAATCTATTTCTTTTGGTTTTTTTAAATTTATACTCTCTTTAAAATTTTTTTGCTTTACAGCTAATATTTCTTCAAAATTATTTTCTCTTTTTAATTTATTTGTCCTTTTCTCCATATTTTTTGGTTGATTATTTGATAATCTACTTTGTTTTGATAATATATAATTATAACATTGTCCAATTATTTCTTTGTTTATTTGGTTCATATCATAATTCTCAAATTCAAACCTTTGTCCATGATAATACCCACATTTACTATCTAAAAAATTCTTTAAATCATCTCCGTTTACCTTAAAATTATTATCATCGCATATATCAATTATTAATTCCCATAACATTTCTTTATTTTCATTACTAACTATTGAAGTCATTTAAATAAAATAAAGAAATAAACTTTATATATTTTTAATGATTAAACCATAATTTTCGTAATTTAATCATATATTTATCGTTAATTTTATGTTTACCATTAAATTTTGAAAATGACCTCCCTTTTAACATTTCTATAATAAAATATAAACAATACATACCACATTCACTTTCACTAAATTGATGTCTCTTCTTGCTTTTCATTAATTTAAAATTTCTCTTACCTATAGAATTTGCTTGTTTTATTATTCCATCCGCAAATTTTTCTATCTGGTGTGGAATTTTCTCTCCATAACTATCAAAATAATACAATTTACCTTTATTCAAATCCATGAACATCGCTACCCAATGTTCACCATCTTCTGTATGTGGATCCGTATTGAATATTATTCCTACCTTTGTTTTACCTTCCTTTAAATTATCTTTTAAATTAAATTCACATAATTCCTCCCAAACACATTCTCCATATGCCTTATGTGTATCATAATCTATTGGAGAAGGTCCTAAAAATTCATATTCTTCATATGTTTTCTCGTATTGTTTCATAAAATCTAATATTTCTATACTTGTTAGCCATTCTTGTGGATTCTTTTTCCATTCTTCTGGTGCTTTTGGGGAAAAATCTTCCTTTAATGACTTTAATTGTATATTTTCATCTAAACATTTATGTCTCAGCCAACAACTTTCCTTTTTACACGTTTTACCCAATATAAAATGCAATGATTCCCATATTTTTTTAGGGTTATTACTTTTTATAACATTACTTGGATGTTTGATATTCCATATAGATTTTATTTTATGTAATGATTTCTTACTATAACACGTATAATCTAACATATCTTTTCTCTTTTTTGGACTACATCTTTCTTTATTTTTCTTTATCTTTTTTGTTTTCTTGTTTCGCTTTTTCGTTTCTCTCATTTTACGTGTGTTTTTCTTTTTTTTCCTAGATTTACTTTTTCGTTTTCCCATAGATATAAATTATTTAGATTTTTCTTTTTTCAAACCTTTTATTCTTAATTCATCTTTTTTAAGATTATACTTCCTTAATTTTGGTATTATACGTTTCTTTTTCGATTTTTCCGCCACCACATTTACAAAATCTTTTATTGTTTTTACATGTGGTTCTACACCTTTCATCATCTTCTTATTTTCTTCTAATATATCTAGTTCTGTTACTTTCACCTTTTTCTCTTCTTTTATATTTTTGTACTCTTTTTGTATCATTTCCTTTTTGTCTATAAATTTGTAATATTCTATTAATTTATCCGCATAATTTTCAAATGCTTTATCTATTGAAGGATCTAACTTTCCATTACGTAAATAATTTTTTGTTTCTTGTAATATTCGTTTTCTATAAAATTTTAAATCATCTTTATTTAAAACTTTTTCTAAATGGTCGATACGATGTTTCATTCTACCATTTGTTAAATATAATAAATCCATTTGAACATTTCTAGATAAATCCATATAGTAAGTTATATGAATTTATTTTACTTGTTTTTTACTTATTCTTCTTTTTCCATATTATTCATATCTTTATTTTCTTCTAAATCTACATTCTTTATTTCTTGACGCATAAAATTATTAAATACTTTATGTCCTAAATTACAACCATTTGGATTAAACGGTTTAAATTTTTCTTCTTTAAACAATAATCCATGGCTACCCATATTTACTGGTTTATGATTATCAATTAAATATTTATTACAAAACATATCACTCTTTGTTCCCGGTATATATTTTCCCTGAGCACAATGCTGCAAAGGAGCAAATGAATTATGTAATCTTGATTCTACATCTACATTTCTACTATAACCGTTGTATGGTGCCGATTGTCCAGGATTAAATACTGCTTTTTGATTATATACCGGAAAATGTGCCTTTGTTACTGTTGCTTTCTTGTGACAATCTATTATAGGCATAACTGTAGCATAAGTATCAACTGGACGGGCAAAATATGCTGCCCCCAATTGATGAGATGGCATATTTCTACTATACATACGGTCGCTTAATTCTTGTGTTCTTCCCTGCTGACAATAGTAAACATCTTTTAAATTGCTTCCCATTAATATACTATAAATATATTATTTTATTTCATAAATTAGCTTAAATATAAAACACTAATTAATATTTATATGTGTGGGATTTTTGCTTTACTAAATAATAATGATTCTGATATTGAAGCCATTAAAACTGAGTTCATGAAAGGAAAAAATAGAGGACCAGAAAATAGCCAATTTTTAAATTTATCGACTATTAATACCATTTTAGGATTTCATAGACTTCCTATTAATGGTGTCCAAGACGATAATTCTAATCAACCTTTCCACATTAATAATAAGTATCTTATATGCAATGGTGAAATTTATAATTATAAACAATTGTATCAAATTTTACACGATGTTGTACCCCATAGTAAATCCGACTGTGAAATTATTATTCATTTATATGAAAAATTTGGGATCGACCAAACTTTACAAGTTCTTGATGGTGTTTTCGCATTTATGTTAATTGATTTAAATATTAATAAAATTTTTGTAGCTAGAGATACTTATGGTGTAAGACCACTCTTCGCAGGAAAAGTTATGAATAATATTGATAATACTGTAGCATATTATTTCGCATCAGAACTTAAATCTATATATAATATCTCATCACTTCAATCTGGAAATATTCACCAGTTTGAACCGGGATGTTATTCTATTTTTTCATTAGATCATAAAAATATCGCACATTATGTTGATTCTCGTGAATTTTCTAGTCCCAATAGTTTTTCCAGTTTAAATATGGGTAATAACCAAGATAAAATTTTAAATAATATTTTTACACATATTGAAGAGGCTGTTAAAAAAAGGGTTGATAATACTGATAGAGAAGTTGCTTGTTTATTATCAGGTGGATTAGACAGTAGCATTGTTTGTGCGTTGGTTAAAAAATTTCATAATGGACCTTTACATACTTGGTCTATTGGATTTGAAGGTAGTGAAGACCTCAAATATGCCCAAATTGTTGCTGATCATATTGGCTCTATTCATCATAGTATTTGTGTTAATGAAAAGGAATTTTTAGATGCTATTCCTGAAGTTATTTACGCCATAGAAAGTTATGATACTACTACTGTGAGAGCAAGTGTTGGAAACTGGCTCATTTCTAAATATATTAAAGAAAATAGTGATGCTAAGGTTATTTTTAACGGTGACGGTGCTGACGAAGCAATGGGTGGATATATGTATTTTCATCTTGCCGGAAATTGTCTAGAATTTGACAAAGAATGTAGAAGATTATTATCTAATATTCATTATTTCGATGTTTTACGGTCTGATAGGTCAATTTCTTCTCATGGACTTGAAGCAAGAACTCCATTCTTAGATAGAAAATTCGTTCAATATTATTTGTCGATTGACCCCAAAATTAGATTTCACCCTGGAAATAATCAATGTGAAAAATATTTGATGCGAAAAGCAGTTGAACAATTTGGTAATGGTTTACTACCCGAATCTGTTTTATGGCGAACTAAAGAGGCATTCAGTGATGGTGTAAGTAAACAAACAAAATCATGGTATGAGATTATCCAAGAACACGTTAAAAATGATATATATAGTCATTATCAAGATGAAATTGATAATATTATTTCACAATACAATCCATATACATTTAATAGGCCTCAAACTTTGGAACAATTGTATTACCGTGATGTATTTCATAGATATTATACTAATCTTTCTCTTTCCAAAGTTATACCTTGTTTCTGGATGCCCAAATATTGCGATGCTACAGATGCTTCTGCAAGAACCTTAAAAATATATAAAGATAAAATGAATGATGAAACTTTATTAAAAAATGAAGTTGTTGAAATGTAAAAATATAATTAACTATTATTAAATTATATTTTTTTTTGTGTTTTGTTTTTTTTCTTCCTTAACTTTTTTTTACGTGATAATTTTGGTCTATTATTTTTAACAAATGTTTTTATTTTCGGTATTAATTTTTCATTTCCTATAGATAATATACTCTTATAACTTTTTTCTACATATCTAAAACCCAGAGGATCTGTTTTTGAAAATGATATTATAAACTTTTTAAAATGATTATTTCGCAAGTCTTCGCGTTTTTTTTCTAGATCTTTTTTACTATGTTTTTTTTTCAATACTATTTTTGAATTATTTTTTGGTAAAATATTGCTTAATTTTGACCTTACAAATGTATCACACATATTTTCAAATAATATATCGTATTTATATCCCTTGAGATGATCATATGTTATATTTTTATGTTTCATGAAAGGATGTGGTTGGTCATCTAAAAAATATATTTTATCATCATTATTAATAAATTTAGCACAATTTTTTAAGTCTTTATATGATTTATTATGTGATGAACGGCATTTTTCGTACAGTTTACCATTAACTTTCCAAGCAGTTATTACTTTATCAAATAATTTAAAATTTAATTTTTTCTCTATATAATTTTTAATATCATGTGTCCAAGATTTTGGACCATTATTATTTGTATATATTATAATTTTTAACCATTTATTACTTCTTTTCATTTTTTCTAAGTATTTGAATAAATCCATCATTTTTGGTCGAAATATTTTGGGATATAAATCTAATAATTTATAGAATTCATCTCGTTTTAGTTTACGTTTTATATATGACTCTATTCCTTCCATAAATATTGCGAATTGTGTAAAATAACCTATTGTCTGGTCTAAATCAAATACTACTATTATATTTTTTTTATGGGATCTCATACTTACATTATATGTATATTATTTTTCCAAATAATCCATTACACCTAAAATTACCCGTTCTTGATTACTTAATTTTTGAAATATTATACATTCATCAAATTTTATCTGGATTATTCTGTGGTTCAATAATTTTACTTTTAATTGTACGCAATTATTTATTATATCAATATCCAATAAAATTCCACCATTTGTTAATTTTATATTATCAGGATTTTTTAAAGATATCCATCTTATAAAATAACCATACTGAACATCAGACATATCGGAACAATATCTAAAATCAGACAATTTTTCATGATATTTCAATAATTTTTCGCGTCCTAATTGTAACTTTTGTAAAATATTATTTTTTATAGATTTTATTTTTGCGGTATTTAAATTCATTATTGAAGCGTTTGTTTCGTTTTCCAATGCATTTAATAAATTATCTATATCTAATTCACTCATATAATATATAAATTATAATAGATTTTAATATGTTTTTCAAGTACTTAAAAAAAGGTTCTAAAAATGGGGTTGCAAAAAAAATATAAAAAGTATCTCGATATTGCAATATGGACATTTCAAAAATGTCCAATTCTGAAAAATAACACTTTTTATTTTTAAACTTATGATAAAAATACAAATTAAACCATAATGTAGGAAATTATTACAAACTTTATAAATATTTTTGTTACCATAACTTTTTTTACCCAAAAACCATCATTGGACATTTTTTTGGACATTTCAAAAATGGATAACAAAAACGAGCAAATGGATAAATAGACCATAATTTGGTAACAAATTTTCAAGTATGTCGATTTTGTTGTTACGAGCGTGGTGTGAGGTTGCTCGTTTTTTGTTATCCATTCCTCACTTTTTGGATAAAAAAAACGAGCAAATGGATAACAAAAAACGAGCAAAATACTTTAGCAAATTTTGGATAAAAAAAACGAGTAATGGATAACAAAAACGAGCAAATGGATAAAAAAAACGAGTAATGGATAACAAAAAACGAGTAAAATGATATAGATATATAATATGTATATATATAAATGACTACAATATTCAAGTGTGAAAGTTGTAATTATAAAACAAAATCAGGATTTAATTATAATAGACATATTAATTCTTCCAAGCATAAAAAGAAGGTATGTCCTGAAATCGTGGAAAAACAAATATTTGTTTGTGAATGTGGAAAAAAATATAAATTTCAAAGTGGGTTAGCAAAACATAAACATAAATGTAAATTTGTATTGGGAGAAGAAAAAACTCAAATTACAGAAAAAGACGAAGAAATACAACAACTAAAAGCAGCAATAGAAGAAATTAAACTTCAACAAAAACAACACCAACAACAGGGAAAGCAAATAGGAGTTATATTAGAGACTATGAATTCTATGACTAAATCTCAAAATGAATTAACAGAAGCAACAAAAAAGATTGTAGAAAATAGTGGTTCGGGAAACAACTATACAGACTGTTATAACCAGAAAATGACTATTAATGTTTTCCTCAACGAAGAATGTAAAAATGCTATGAATTTGACTGATTTTGTGGATCAATTCCAAGTTTCTCTGGAAGATTTACATTACACACGAGATAATGGTTTCGCGCAAGGAATTACAAATATATTTACAAAACAGTTAAAAGATATGGATCCCACTACAAGGCCTATACATTGTAGTGACTCTAAGAGATTACAGTTCTATGTAAAAGATGAGAACGAATGGGTAAAAGATACAGATGGTGAAAAGTTAAATTCGACTATTAATAAGATAAAAATTAAACAGGCAAATTCATTAACAGAATGGGAAATAGATCATCCTAATTTTATAAAAGATGCTAAATTAACGGATGAGTGGTGTAGTATGATGGCTAAAATAGCACCAGAATCAAAAAATGATATACCAAAAATCAAACGTAGTTTTGCTAAGTATTATGAGATTAAGGAAGCGATGGATAAGATTAAGAGTTGAATACAACTACTTCCTTTGTTGTATCTGCTGGATTTTTGGAATTAATTGCCCGTCTAGCAGTAATAATTTCTTTATTATAATCAATAAATGTATTATTAACTAAATCAGTATTTGAGTTACTCATTATAAATTTTACTTTTTGTTCTGTAAATTTACCAATTGATGTAAATAATTTATTATGTGTTTCTAAATCAAATCCACATGCATTATATCCAACAAAACTATTATTGTCTTCAGGAACATATGGCGGGTCTAAATAAACAAAATCATAATTTTTAATTTTTTTTACAGAATCTTCAAATCCTAAATGATGAAATGCGACATTTTTAATCAACTTACTAATATTAATAATATTTTCTTCAACTATAATTTTTGGAATATTGAGGGTTTTTCTATCTTTTAATCCAAATGGTATATTGAAATCTCCATCTTTGTTTTCTCTAAACATTCCTCTAAATCCAACTTTATTGAGAAATATAAAATAAGCAGCGTTGAGTATTGAATTAAAGTCGGTAGTATTAAATTTATATACAATCCAATAATAAAAATGTTCTCTTGTTTCAGTATAATTATCAATATTTACCTTTGGAGCACCTTTTTGTTTATGTGTATTAATTTGTATTTTTTGATATTGGTGTATTAAATTTTTAACCAATAGTATTAACAGTTTGGGATTTGATTGGACTTGTTTGAAAGTATTTATAAGACGAATATTTAGGTCATATGCGTTAATTGTTTTATTAATTTTAATTTTATTATTTTCTTGTAATGTAAGAATTGCTAATAATACACTACCGCCTCCTAAAAATATATCATGATATGAATTAAATTCTTTTGGTATTTTATTAATAATATGGGTAAGCAATTTATGTTTTCCTCCAACCCATTTTAGAAAAGGTTTATGTATTTTCATTTTCATTATATGTAATAATTTTATATATTATCTAAATCAATTTTTAATAGAAAATATAATATTTACCAACTGGAAAAGCCACCGAACCCTTCATTTGCGGCAACGGGTTCATTAGAAATACCTGGACTATTTGCGTCAACTAATCCATTAAAGCCTCCACTATTATATATATTATTGGAAGTAGCATTATTATTTTGTGGAATGTCTTGTGATGGTGGATTTTGTGGTGGGAGCATTTGAGTGGGAGAACTCATTGCGTTATGAGATTTTAAGTAATCCGCACGGGAAGCGGCGTGTTGTGTAGGCATTCCTGCTCGTGAAATGGGTTGACTAACTTTAACTACAGATGGGTCTTTTTTCTTTTTATCATCACTAGATTTACCTTCCCAAAGTTCCTTAAGTCTTTCAATAAGAATTTTCATCTTTTCACCAACTTTTGTATGAGAATCATAAGCGATAACAATGAATACTAAAATGAAGCTAAAGAAGTTCATATTTCCGTATGATCTACCACTGTAAGTAGGTATATATGTAACAAGTCTATGAATTAAGAAAATACCTGAAAGAACAAGAACAAATTGTCCAACAATTTCACCTAAAAGTTCTAAATGACCTTTACTTTCATCGGGTTCAGGTATAAGGGTATCTACTAAATGATTGTATAAAGCCATAGGAACTAAAGATAATAATAAATATTGTCCTATGTTTAATAAATCGTGTTTAGTCTCGGTATCGAAATTAAAAACATGATTTATAAATCCTGGTTTAGTATTTTTGGTTGAATTATCAACGTCTTCCATATGATTTATAAAAAGAAATTAAAAATAAATGAAGAATAATAATTAAATGTATGGAGAATTGGGTTATTTGAATTTAGTACGGCAAATAATAAAAAGCGGTATAAAGGAAGTAGGTAGAAATGGAACAACGTATACAAATGTAGGTGCTATGTTGAAATTTTCATTGAAAGATAATAAGATACCTTTATTGACTACAAAAAAGTTGGCGTGGCGAGTATGCCTAAAGGAACTATTATGGTTTATGAATGGAGATACAAATAATAAATTGTTAAAAGACCAAAATGTAAAAATTTGGAATGGTAATGGAACAAGGGAATTTTTAGATTCTCGTGGATTACAAAATTTAAGAGAAGATGATTTGGGTCCAGTATATGGACACCAGTGGAGATATTGGAACGCTCCGTATAATAAAGAGAAGGGATGTTTGGATAACTATAATGGTAAAGGAATAGATCAGTTACAAAACATCATTGATGAAATAACAAAATCTAAAGAAACAGGGGAATCGTCTCGTCGCATGATAATGAGTGCATGGAATCCTGAGCAATTGGATGAAATGGCTTTGCCTCCTTGTCATGTATTATCTCAATATCATTTGGTAGATAATAAATTAAGTTGTAGTTTATATCAGAGAAGTGGTGACGTGGGATTAGGGGTGCCTTTTAATATTGCGTCTTATAGTTTTTTAACACATTTATTGGCAAGACATTGTGATGTAGAGGCTGGTGAATTTGTTCATTTTATAGGAAATGCTCATATTTATGATGATCATATTGAACCATTGAAAATCCAATTAAAAAATGATCCTTATGAATTTCCGGATTTAGTAATAAATGAAAAACGTGATAATATAGATAATTACAAACTAGAAGATTTCGAAATAAATAATTATAATTTTCATAATGTTATAAGAATGAATATGCGTGTATAATTATTTAAAAAAAAGGAAATAAACTATATAAATGAGTAGATTTGATAGAAGATTAAAAGGGGCTACTAATAAAAAATCAGGGTCTGGGGCGGCGTGTGTTCCACAGCCTATACCAAGAAGAGGGCCATTATTGTCTGGAATGATGTTTGGTGGTTCAACGCAACAAATGACTCCTTTCATACAAAGAAATACGGTAAATTCAACAATAGACCAAAGTTTGGATAGTATAGTAAATGAAGTGAATAACACAGAAACTTCAAGTAAAATAAAAATAAGCGACACTAATATAGACATGATACATAGAAGATTGAGAAGATTAGAATCAAATAACGGAAATACTTCAAAAACAAATAAAGTATATGAAAGTTTAGACAAAAGATTGGGTAATTTGGAGAAAATGTATTCAGAAAATATGGAAAACATGGAAAAATATGTTAGAAATCAAGAAGATAGAATTAATTTATTAACGGCAGATTATAGGAAAACACTTGAAACGTTGAATAAAATAATAAAGGATATGAATACAAAAATAGTGGAGTTGGATACAACAACATTTAAAAAACCAGAACCGGATGAATTTGACGAAGAAGTAACTCCAGAAAAGGTAGAACTAGAAAAGGTAGAACTGGAAAAAACAACTCCTCAAAAAGCAACAATAGTGTCTGTAAAGAAATCTAATTCAGGAGAGAAGACAGGAGATGTAAAATTACCAAAAGCAACAATAGTAAGTGTAAAAAACAAGACATCTCAAGAAAAGAATGATGAAAAGGTTATACAGGAAGTAACTGAAGAAATGTTATCTAAAGTAAGTGATGTAACAAGCAAGGTTAAGAAAAATATATCATTTACAGTAACTGAAAAAGAAGAAGTAAGTACTTAAAATTGAAAATAATATAAACAAATGATTTTATATTATTAAACAATAATGAAACTCACACTTGAAAATCGCAAGAAAGTCAGTCAATTTAGCAATATTTTGAAACATTTAAAACATTTTAGCCAAGATATTGAAATAGTTATTAATAACGATGGTTTATATGCTCAAGGAATGGATAGCGGACATGTAGCATTATTTGAGTTGGTATTAAAAAGTGATTGGTTTACAAGTTACGATGTAGACGAGAATGTAAGTTTGGGTATTAATTGCGAATTGATAGCAAAGGTATTGAATTGTTTGAATAATAATCAGACAATTACTATGGAATATGATACAAAAAAGGATAATTTAACTATTAGTTTAATTCCACGAGATGGGGAGAAATGTATGAAGAAGGAGTTTAAAATGCCTTTGATGGATTTAAATAGTGAAATTATGGAGATTCCAGATGCTGAGTATACAGCAGATTTGGAGATAGAAAGTCAAGAATTTTATCATTTAATTGATGAGATGAGTATATTTGGAGATACTCTAAGTGTAAATTTTAGCTATGATGAAGTAAAATTTACAGGAAAGGGAAATTTGGGTGAAATGACAGCTGTTATAAAGGAAGATGATATTATTATGTATGCTGTAGAGGAGGACGCCAATATGAATATAGAGTATGCTATGAGTTATTTAAAAACATTTACTTGTTTTAGTAGAGTAAATTCTGTAGTAAAAATTCATATGAGCGATAATATTCCTATGAAAATTCAATATGATATGGAAGATGTGGGTGAAGATGAAGATGCGGAGGTTGAAAATTATCTTAGATTTTATTTAGCACCAAAGCAGGAAGATTTTTAACTTCTCTCTTACCTTGATAGGCAATTTTCATATTAGAAAATATTAATAATTTTTTAACAAATAAAACAAAATTAGGTTTTGAAATTTTTAATATAGATTTTGCTACTTGATCAAAAGTGAGAATAACGGGTTTTTCTTCAAAATTATAAATTTGGTTGATATATTGTTCTCCAAAGAATCCAGATAAATAACTATTATTTAAACAGGTTTCATAATGTTCTACCATATAAGCCTGCTTAACATAACTTAAATATTCGGTTTTAAATTTACCATTAGCCAATTTTTTCAATATTTTTAATGTACCATTAACAACGTTTTCGATGTCTTTGTTTTTACAAGATATTTCAAGGGTAATATATGTTCCATATGGTGTTGTATAGTTATCTAATCCAACATTATAAATAAGTTGTTTTTTTTCACGCAATTCTTCCATTATGAGGGATGTAATACCGCTACCGATAAATTCCTTAAAGAAATCAATATAGAAAATTTCCATATCTTTTTGGTATAATTGGCTATGAAATGAAAACATAATAGTGGTATTTTCGATAGAATTATTTTTTAAGAATTTAATTTGATTACCTACAGTAAAAATATCATTATATTTTGGTATAATTCTGATGGGTGGAACTTTAGATAATTTTTTTTTAATAATATTGAGAACTTTTTTTTTAGAGAAATTTCCTGAAATAACAAAAATAATATTACCTGCGCCATAAAATTTATGAAACCATTTTTTAAGATGTCTTACTGTAATATGTTTTAAATTTTTTATTTGTAATTTAGTATCATCTTGAACAATTAATCCTTCGGGTCTAAATAAAATACCATTCATTAAATTATATAATGGATTAGATGGATATGTTTGATGCATGAGAAGTTCATTATGAACAGCTTTTTTTTCTTTCTTTGTTCTAGATGTGGAAATAATAGGAAAGGTACATATACTTGTAATATAATCAACCATTTCAATTGAATAATCCGCTAAACCGTGCATATAATATTGAGTATTTGTTTGTCCTGTAGAAGCATTAGTTAAAACTCCTTTTTTCTTCCAATAATTAGTGCATCCCTTGGTTCCGCATTTTTTCCAACTTTCAGTAATAATATGTTCTAATAGATGGGTTATACCGGCATTTTCGTTTGTCTCGTGAATAAATCCGTTACTTATATATGCTTCTACCATAGTAGTTTTCGATTGAGGATTTCTATTTAGAACAATTTGAAAGTCGTTAATTATTATAATTTCGTGTTGTGGAGCCATTATATATTTATTACGGAAAAAATATAAATATCCTTTCTTAATTACTTATAACAATGTTTGTAAAATATTTTATATTTGTTTTTATTTTTAGTGTAGTATTATTTTTATATTTACATATAACTTATCATTTAAAATGTGGCAATGACCTGGAGGTATATACCATAGAACAACCTTCAAAGGAAAAATTGGAAGAGATATGTGACTTGAGACAACCTGTAATATTTAAATTTAACAATCAAGATATTATTAATAATATAAATCTAAGTGTTTTAGACGATAATTATAGTGCTTTTGATATTAATTTACGAGATTTAAGTAATAAAGATGATAGTAGCGAATTATATTTACCATTTTTATTAAGCGAAGGATTGAATATATTTAGAAACGATAAAAATAGTAAATTTATAACAGAAAATAATAAAGAGTTTTTGAATGAAACAGCTGTAGTTAAAACATATAAATACAATGATGGGTTTTTAAGACCAGCACTTGTATCTAAATGTAGTTATGATTTTATGAGTGGTAGTGTAGGAAGTAAAACACCATTGCGATACGATTTAAATTATAGAAATTACTACTATGTAACATCGGGTCAGGTAAAAATAAAATTAATACCACCACATAGCAAAAAGTATTTATATGTAAACAAAGATTATGATAATTTTGAATTTTCATCTCCATTAAATATTTGGAATATTCAACAACAATATAAGGCAGATTTCAGTAAGGTAAAAGTATTGGATGTTACCTTAAACAAGGGGGATATTATTTATATACCTGCTTATTGGTTTTATACAATTAGTTTTGAAAAGATGTCTAGTATATGTACTTTTAAATATAGAACATTTATGAATTCACTTGCTATTACTCCTGAATTGATTTTAAGTTTATTACAGGGTCAAAATATTAAAAGAGACATAGCTGTAAAAATGGATAAAGAAGAACCATCTATTAATGAAGTTAATGAAGTTAATGAAGTTAATGAAGTTAATGAAGATAGTAAATAGTTAAAAATGAAACATAATATTGTAGTATTATAACATTATTATGTTTATAAATGTCCCAGATGAAATATTATTATATATAATTACTTTTGGAAATTTTAAAAGTAGAGAGTTTATAAAGTTGCGAAATATTAATAAACTACTGAAGGGGTTAATGGATAGAAGTATAACACTAGAGAAATATCCATATTTGCGAAAAGAATCTCTAACTAGTTTTACGGTAAGTTACCATCAATATATTAATACTTTAAATCTATTAAGGGAGGAGTCGGAGAGAGAATATGAAATAAGTTATTCAAATATGTTAATAGAAAATGGGTGGATGTAAAATTGAAGTAAAAATATATTAGAAGAATAAAACTATAAGTAATTAAAGATGGTTAAAACTTTCAAGATACGTATATCAGACCGTAAGGTTACGGAATATAGTGTTGTTGATGCGTATTCTTTAAAAACAGTTGCGATGCCGAAGGGTTTAAATCCAATTCAATCAAAATTGATGAATCAGGATATTTTTACGTGTGAAGACGAAATGGTAAGTCTTTTACATTCATCGGCTCGTTCTATGGAAGGAATACCTGGAGTATTAGTTCTTGAGGGAAATAAAACATTTGGAAAAATAAAAAAAAAATATTTTTACAAATGTATTCCTGATGATAAAAGAATGCCTATATTTCTAGTAGCATATAGTGTAAGATTGGGTTTTAATAAAAATATAAAAAATAAGTATGTTGTATTTAAATACAAGGAATGGACGGGAAAGCATCCAGTTGCTACGTTGGTTAATAATCTAGGAGATGTTAGTGAATTGGACAATTTTTATGAATATCAATTATATTGTAAAAGTCTATATGCTTCTATACAAAATATAACAAAAAAAGCGATGAAGGCTTTGAAATTGAAAACTGAAACAGAGTATATTGAAGATATTATAGATAATAATAAATTAGAGGATTATAGAAACAGAAATATCATTAGTATAGATCCTTCAACAAGTCGTGATTTCGACGATGCTTTTGATATTGAAGTATTAGGTGATAATGTTTATAGAATAGGTATTTACATTTCTAATGTATCCTTCTGGATGGATGCTCTTGATTTGTGGGATTCTTTTTCAAGTAGAATATCTACTATTTATTTACCAGATAGAAAGCGTCCTATGTTACCAACAGTATTATCTGACGCGTTATGTAGTTTGACTGAAAACGATATACGTTTTGCGTTATGTTTGAATTTGGTTGTAGAAGATGCTGAAATAAAAAATTATGAATTTAAAAATTGTGTTATAAAGGTAAAAAAGAATTACAGGTATGATACAAAAGAACAAGAAGAATGTGTTGATTATACTATTATGAAAGATTTGATATGGTCTATGAATAAAAAGAAAAAATATGTTGATAGCATTGATAGTAGCCACGATGTAATAGCATATTTGATGATTACATATAATTATATATCGGCTGTAAATTTGAATAAATTGGATGTTGGTATTTTTAGAAGTGCTAAATTGAGTGAAAGTTTTAAACCACCGGAACATATTTCGCAAGAGATGAAGAAATTTTTGAAACATTGGAATAGCATGGGTGGTAAGTATTGTAAGACTATGGGAAGTCATGATATGTTGGAACTTGAGGCATATGTTCATATAACAAGTCCTATTAGGAGGCTGGTAGATTTGTTGAATATTATGATTTTACAAGAAAAATTAGATTTGCATAAAATGAGCGAAAAGGGTCAAAAATTCTATGACTATTGGACAAGCAATCAGTCTATTGATTATATTAATACAACAATGAGAAGTGTGAGGAAGGTACAAAATGATTGTGCTATGTTGAAGATATGTAGTGATGATAAGAGCATTCTCAACAAGACATATGATGGTTTTATATTTGATAAAATCATTAGAAATGATATGTTGTATCAATATATGGTATATTTAAATGATTTGAAGATGGTAAATAGATTTACAAGTCGTCATAATATAGAAAATCAATCGATTAATAAATTTAAATTGTATATATTTACGGATGAATCCACTTTAAAGCAAAAAATACGAGTGGAATTGCTAGACTAAAAAGTATAGTATATTTAAGAACCTTCGGATTCATATTTTCGAAATCACTTTCTTCTATTCTGTAAGAGATACTCATTATAAAAAATTATAAAATTTTTTATTTAAGTATTTTTATTATTTACTACCATGTTTTTTATTACGACACGTAATTTTACAAATAGATTTACTAACGCTTCCGCAATGTTTTCCCTTGGTTTTCGCATATTCCATTTGTCCTTTTACATAATAATGGTCGCCCTCATTTTTGCGTTTTTCAGCCTTTTTCTCCATTTCAGCTTGTTTTATACGCATACCACGGGAGGTATTCTTTCCATATTTTTTAAATGTTTCTTTCTTCTTGTTTTTGCCCTTGGCACGTTGTCCGTTTTGTCGATTACTTGACTTTCCCATATTAATAGTTTATAGTATATTCCTAAAATATTAATTGTTTATTCAATTTTCTCATCACCCTTACATCCAGCATCTTGTAAATGTTGTTGGACTTCTTTAACCAAGTTACTTGTAGAGGAAACATAAAAATCAGGCAAGATAGCGTGTACTACAGCTTTCAACGAACCTATCGCAAAAATGTAGGCCATTTGGAGGGAGAATTTAGCGTGAGTCTGATAATCCATGCAGACTGTCTTGGGATGTTTGAAACAACGGTCCATTACTATATATTTGAATTACTTTTTTTAACGATAAAAATAAGGACAAGCAATCCCACGAAGCATTATGAACATCTACTTCACTTCTAGGAATTATATCAAAAGCTTTATAAAGTGTTCCACTGCTATATTGTTTTGTATTCACTAAGTTCGAAAAGAAGGGTTGTATATCAAAAAATCTTTTTTCCCACTTGTAAAATCTTGCCTTTCTATTAATGCTATTTAATTTTAAATTTTCTTTAATAACAGGATAGTCATTTCCCATCGAATACATATTATATTTCTCTCCATCTTTATTTTTACAAAACATATAGAAAAGTTTCATGGCTAATTTAAAAGGTTTTCCTTCCTTATATAACGTTTCCTGATTTATTCCAGTTAAATTAGTGAAATATTCACTCAGCATTGGGTTAATATTTGGTAGAATATATAAGTTAAGTTTTTTAGTAATAGCTATAGTATTACCTTTTTTTTTTACGCGAATAGCAGAGATTTGCACTAATTCACGAAATTCATTTTCTCCACTCCATTCTCTTTCTTGAGAACCTTCCCAGGCAGTAAATTCAGTATCAAAAATAATGAAAGTATCAGGTAATTTATCAAAAAACTTATTGTTATTCATTTAAATATTACTCATATTATAATATATAATGCAAGTAAGTGATTGTGAACGTGTAGGAGGCAAGGGATTGTTTTCTTTAAAATTTGCGCCAAAAGGCGATATTGTCTTTGTTTTAACAGGGCAAATAAAGGATACACCGTGTAAATATTCAATTGAGATTGGTGAAAACCAACATATTTTAGATGATGAAGGAGTATTTATGAATCATTCATTTGATCCAAGTTGTAAGATAGATGGTAAGAATGTGGTAGCAGTAAAAAATATTTTAATAGGAGACGAGTTATGCTTTAATTATAATGAAAGCGAAACACATATGGCTTGTCCGTTTGAAGTAAATGGGGTAGAAGTTAAAGGGAAGCAATAATTTAAGAAACCGTCCTGGATCTGATGAGTACTATTTAAAAGAAGGCGTAGAAGCTATTAATATCGTAATAAAAAAATTTATTAAATAGTCAATCACTTATAAATACAAACTCTGATTAGTTGCGATGCTTTTCAATACTAGATCCTTTATAGTAGCCAATTTATGTTGAAGTCCAACATTTTCTTGAATAATCGCACATTTTTCAATTTCATTACAAACATTCACAATCTTCAATATTGCTTTTACAAAATCTCCCACATAAATATCGTATTGCTTAGCTTCTTCGTAAATTTTCTTACAAGCTAACTCATCTTCAGCCTTACACCATTTATATGTAAAATCACACATATCATAGTGAATCTTATAATTATCTGTAAAGTTGGTTTGATTTTCTGTTTCAACATCATAATATTTATCCAAGAAGTTCTTGATTTTATTAACTCCATTTTTAATAACATCATTTGCTCTAGTATGTTTTACACTAACATAAGCCATATCCTGTTTAAGCCTAATAGGGGTAAACACAGACAATACACTAACAATCTCCTCTGGTAACATAGTATCTAATACCCTACTATCTACCAGGTCTGCTACAGCCAAAGGATGTATCTCGTGGATGTTTGAAGACATTAATCCCTTTTGAGTTAAAACAAATGTGTCATCTACTTTTTCTATAAAATTATATTTTTCCAAAATCTTTAAATGGAGAGAAATTTCATCATCAACATAATTCCTGGAATTTCTTAATGACTTTTTATTTGTCTCCAAAAACCCAATAAAATCTTTATATTCCAAGTATTTTTTGTAGTCTTCATCAAATGATTTATACTCCGCCTCAACACTTGATATTTTTCTTAAAAGTGCTTTTTGTTTTTTACCACGCATCATCTTAATCATTAATTTGTCGTCATATACTTCACTAAGTACATTTTTCGGTGTTCGTAAATATTTAAATCCTTCTTCCTTTTTAGTTAATTGAGCGTCAAGATCTTTTTGCTGTTCCAAAAGTCTCTCAATCTGTCCATTGATTTCATTATACATCATGCTCTTATTGATGAACTCTTGGATATTGGACGTTCCGCTAGAAAGAATAGCAAGTATTAACTTAAAATCAATAGTAAATCGAGACTTAAGTGTATTTGGCGCACCACATAATATCTTTCTATAAGTAGATGCGTCGGGATTATTATTATTAATATCATAAAGATTGTTTAAGTGAATAATGACTCCTTTATCGTCTTTTCCACGTCTGCCTGCCCTACCAGAGGCTTGTCCGTATTCATGAGAGTGTAGAAATCTAAACCCACGTCCATCGTGTTTGGTTAGACTGGTGAATATAACAGATTTGATTCCCATATTGATACCTACAGCAAATGTTTCAGTAGCAATTAGAAGACGAATGTAATTCTCTCGGTATAAAATCTCAATCATTTCTCGGAATATAGGAGTAACGGATGCGTGATGGACCGCGATACCCTTTTCTAATAGTCTAATAATATTGTGAAATTCCGGAAGAGATGTATATTCCTTCCAATTTGATAGTTTATCAATTAAGATTTGGGTAGCACGTTTTTTAGCGGTGGAACTGTAAGTTTCTCCTTCTTTAAATAAGCTTTTTTCTACCATTTTTGCGTAATCATAACAGCCTTTTTTGGAAAAGACGAACATCAAAGTGGGGAGCAACCCTTGGTCATCAAGATGATTGATAACCTTATTAATAACAAACTTTTTATTAACTCTAATCTTATTATCGTGAAAATATTTCAAAACTTTTTTTACCTTATGATAACTAGCTTCTTGAAAGGGTTGTTTTTTAGTTTGAAGTAAAATATTTTTATTGATGAACGGTTCAATCATATTCATTGTTTTATTATTCATGTTTTTAATATTAGAATCAGGAAGAGTAACAAAACTGTAGTGAAACAGAGGAACATTCCTATGAGTGGTTTCACAAAGGTAAATTCCATTGCGTCCTACCTTATCCTCGTTCCACTTACAAATTTTGCCTGGATTATCGATTGTAGCTGAAAGACCTAACCAAGGAATATCTTTGGGTGTAAGCATAATGGATTGTTCCCACACCGACCCCCTGTCTTTATCGTTGATATAATGAACTTCATCAAATACAACACATCCAAGTTCATTTTGAATATCAATATTAAAGTCAAGTTGTATTTTGCTTGCTTCGTCTGGATTTTCTTGTAAGAAATTCATTTTTTTGAGTGTATTAAGATAAATTTCTGTAGTCATAACCAATACATCTGCTTCAGGGTTTTGTTTAATATCTCCTGTTAAGATACCGAATGAAATATTGGGAAATTTTTTGGAAAGTTCATCCATTTTATCATTTGATAGTGCTTTAATTGGTGTAGTATAAATAATTTTCTTACCTTTGTTTGTAAAATATTTGATAGCAAACTCACTAGGAAGTGTTTTACCAGAACCGGTAGGGGCACAAACTAAAGCGTCGTAATTATTATATAGGGCGTAAATTGCCCATTTTTGAAAATCAGAAAGGTTAAAAGGCCAATCTTTAAAATAAGATGAAACATCTTGGTGTACGGAGTCGTCAAATACTTGGTTACAGATCTTCATGGTTAATATAAAAGTATTATGTAATAATTTGTTTAATTCAATTTTAAAAATAGAAAATTGAAATAAAATTTAAGAAATACCAATCAGTATACTACAAAAGAAAAAGACAAGACTATATTACAATCATGATATCTAGAACATTCAGCTTACTGTTACTTATTAGTTTTGGAATAAATATTATAGAAACAAGTGCTGGAAATGGATTTTATAAAGGATATGTTATACAAAGTGTTATTAACCGGGGGAAAAAACGGAATAGGTCATTTCCCATAGTGGAAAAAATATGCCAGACAAAAATATTAAATATATCAAGTGATAAAACGATTATAACGGAAAAATGCGTTGAACCAAAGTTGTATCTTACAGATGGTCAAAAAATGATTAACACATTACTTATATTAACAATATTAACTCTATTTATTATTGCGTGTGTTAATATGAATCATAGAGATAGAGAAGAGTTAGCTGATATGTGGCTAGGTATGGCGGCTGCTAATTTAGTAGATAGTATATTTGACGATGATTAAGCATTATAATTTGGATTTGGATACAATTTACAAATACTACAAATTCTTTTACAGTGACAATCAAAAGAAGCATCCCAATCGCGAACCCAATTGTGATTACAAGTTGAGAAAATTTTTTTATTAGTAGTAGTAATATCTTTTTTTAAAGAAATAATATAAGCTTCCATTTCGTATATTTTTTTATAAATATTATTTTTTTTTTCGATAAGGTCTTTTACGTCTTGAGATGGTTCTTCAAAATCTTGAGATGTTTCCATTTTATAGTTATAATTGTTAAATATATGAATATTCAATATCAATTTTATATGTAAGTAAATAATATATGAAAGAAACAAATATTATTTACTTTCTACGATGTAGAGAGTTAAATATTCCATTTAGACGTAAAATAGTTGTTTTATCTAGGCCAAATTTTAATGAAGATTATTGGTGGTATTAGAGACTTGAACCGATACGGATGGTTTTTGTAAGGCTATGATTTATTTCTTTTATAACTTTAAGATTTTTCCTTTCAAAATGGTAACCGTATGTATTTGATATACATAGACAGCCTTTTATATTTTTTTGTATGGAAGTATGTCCGTGTCCAAAAACCCAGGCGTGTGAATATTCAAATAATTCATCATAATGTGACGCGTATAAAAAGTTATTTTCACAATTTCTATATTTTTTGGGTATGAGTTTATATGAAGGTAAATAATGTGTAACAACGATGATGTATTTATTTTTATTGTGTTCTTTTAAGAAATTTTTCAGCCAATTATAATCGGTATCGTTTTCTTGTTGGAATATTTTTAAAGAAGGTAATTTTTTTTTAGAATAAGATATAAAATCAGGATTATTAGTTAGTTTAATTAACGGGTCTTTAGGTTTAAGTCTATGAGACGTCCATAAAGTGGTCCCCAATATTATAAAATCACTTGATTCAAAGTAATCATTTTGAAGAACGTATATATTTTTTAAATGTTTGAGGGTATCCTTAATAAGAAAGGGTATGCTTTTGAATGAATTTTTTGGTAGTTTATCGGTATCAAAATATTCATGGTTTCCTAATATATAAAATATTTTTTCGAACAATGGAGAAACATTTTCAAAAAACGGCAAGAAATTAGGATGTTCAAAGAAACAAATATCACCAGCAAGTATTAGATATGGGGCGGAGGGAATTAAAAAGTTTTTGATATCTGGTAACGTATTATAACATTCTAAATGAATATCAGATAATATTTGAAAACGCATTATTTATTATAGCCAAATATTATTTAAATAGTTACAAGAATTCTTCAATAGGAATATCTGGATTTAAATATTTGTATTTAATTTTTTTAACGTGTCTAAGTTCATTAAATTTTAATTTAAGGTGTAGATTATTAGATACTTCGGTAAGTATATTACTAATATCTTTAGTAGGAGACCAATTACCAATACACATAATAGATGAACAACATAAACATTTAGATTTTATATATTTTAATTTCCACATGTCACTTATTTGAAGTAATCGCATATATGCGTGACCATTCACAGTTATTTGAGGGGGTTTCCAAGGATATTCTTGCGGGTATTTTAAATTAATATTAATTAGAAAATCTTGTGGAGTAAATTTAATAAAACAAAGAGTATCATTACTGTGATCAACAAGATAACATTGTAGTTTTTGTGCTAACATTTTACCTTCATATTTTTCGAGTTCTTTTGTGATTCGTCTAATTTTACTTGAAGACATTGTAATGGTATTTATATGTTAATATTACAAAAAATATTTAAGTAATATTAATAATTGTTATAACTTGCTATAAATTTAAACAAAATGTTTATTCATATATTTTTGAATATTGAAATAGGTAACTTCTTCAGCACCATCAACATTTAAAAGACCTTTTAATTTTTTATCAGGTTTAATAATTTTTCCATTGGGTAGTTTATTGTCCTTAATATATTGAATAATATATTTAGTTACTTCAGTTCGAGCCATTTTAGTGCCTTCAGGTTTATCCATAAAATTACATAGATCTTTTGAAATTTGTGTTGGAATCGCAAATCCAGAAGCCTTACGGTTCCCTTTTTTTTTATTTTTGTTAGCCTGTTTTTCAAGAATTCTCATCTTTTTCTTTACCTTCTTTTCAAGAGACTTTACTTGGCTTGAAATCATAGTGATTTGCGATTTAAATGCGGAGAGTGAATTTAATAATACAAGAAACTCGGCTTTAACATCATCGGTAGACAAATCATTAGAAGATTGAGGGGTATCATTGGACTGTTCCATAGACATTATATTCTACATAAATGAAGAAGTTTTTAAATCAATTTTAATATAAATTAATATAATTAGAAAATTGATAAATTATATATTTAGTAATTTTAATAGAAACATAAATAAGAATACATATGACTAGCGTGATTCGTGTTCCAAGAATTCCAAAATGTCTTAATGAAAAATTATTAATAGAACAATTGCAGTGTAAAAATCATCCTATATTAACAAGTTATATAGTTTATGATAAATTAGTAGAAGGTGATTATATATTATGTGTGAACCCAGCTACAAGTGAGTTTGTTATATACGATATAAAATTAGAAATGTATGATAATTATAAAAGTTTAAGAAGGAAGTTAGACGAACTTTATACCGAAAAAAAGTATTTGATTTATTTGATTAAATAAAATTTTATATTAAAAATATTATTTACTTATTAAATTTTTTATACTCGGTCGCTAGAATTGTCTTTACCCCGGGTGCTTCGTCGTGTAAGAACCCATTCCTCATTACCAGTTCCCCGGGGACCAGAACCACGATGGCTTACATTACGACCCTGGTTTCCACCTCGACTTCCGCCACCACGACCTTGACTTTGATTACCAGAACGACGTCCACCTCTCATTCTACGGTCATCTTGTCCTTCAGATTCACCATCTTCTCCCTCACGGGATACTCGAGCTGCGTTGCGGGTCTCACACATCAACCAACCGCTACAAACTCCCCGGACCTCTCCTGCCTGATATGGATGGTCGTCATTATCGCTATTACGAAGATTAAACGAAACATATTCTCCCTGAACTAGATATTTATATTGCTCTGAAGCAACTACAATACCCGAGTGATGAACAAATACATCTTCATCTTTTTTCTCACCACTGAGAACTGTAACGAAACCAAAACCGGCCTTGTTATTAAACCATTTAACACGTCCAGTTAAACGAACATCTGTGCTTGTATCCACCGTGCTGGTGGGTGTATCAGTAATATCGGATTTACTCATGATTATAATACATATTATGGTTTCCTTTTTAAGTTGTTTGACTAATTATATAATAAGTTTTTTAATGTTCTAATATATAATTAAACTATATAAAACCATAATATGGTAATATATCATTATGAAATTATTATCTATTTTTTCTAAAGGATGTATAAATTATTTTTTAATTATATTAGGACTGGCTATATCACATTGGATTATTTTTAACACCTATAATTATTTTTGCAATGAGTTTTCTTTATTTGGAGTGGTAAAACATTTCTTTATGATGGGGTCTCCTGTGTGTCAGTTTTTTAACACAATTCAATATGAGATTTCGCGACAGTATGTAAATATTTGGTTAGCAGCAGGAGCAGCAGTAATAGCATGGACTGTAGCCAAGATTAAATCTTAACGTTTTCTTTTAGATTTTCGTCTTTTTCTACGTGTTTTCTTTCTTCTTTGTCTCCTCTTTTTTCGTTTCGTTTTTTTATTTTTGAGTTTTCTCTTTCTTCGTTTTTTTATTCGTTTACCACCACTAAGCAGAGCTTTTCCATAAACTTGAAGTTGTTCATTTGTTCTTTGTTTTCGTTGTGGATTTAAATTCCAATCTCCCAATTTACCTGTCATTAACTGGTCGAATAATATCCCCCTTTGAACATCGTGTCCAATAATAGGTCGTTGACTTCTTTTATCCCATAATGTTATTTCATAATCATATGGTAATAATTTATATGCCATAATAGATGGAAGAGATAACCATATTTGACCTGCGTTACTTCCTCTCTTTATTTGTTGCCCACTATACCATCTATCATATACATATTGGAAATGTGTGCGAACTTTATTTGTTGGGTCAGAATCAGCTGTGGTTGCTAAAGTTAAAAACATGATTGGATCAAAAAGTGTTTCACAGTTTTGTACTTGTTTAAAATAATTGCCCAATATTATATAAAATTCAGTCCTATCATCCTTATCCATTATAGTTATTCCTTTATGTTCTCTCCATTGCGGAATGAAAATTTTAGCCCCGTGTTGTTGATAACCCGGACTGGTTCCTATTTTTTGTCTTAAATCGAAAAAAATATTTCTCCCAATCCCTTGACAAAAAGTTCTTATGGCCAAATTCATTGGTGTATGAGAAGCATGCCTTGCGAAATGTCTCCCTCTTATTTTTCCAGTAAGAGGATGTGGAGCACAAGAGGAAATAACGCTTATACCGGGACGCCCTCTTCTTGCTTTATAATTCATCAATATCATCTCTTCTGTTGTTGAATAGCTTTTACTAGTATCATCTTTTGCGCTTGCACATCCCAAAAGACTAGTATATTCAGCCAAATTACTTGTTCTTATACCTTCAAGTGTGCCAGAATTTTTTTGACTTTGATTTTGTGGTAGGTGTTCTCCATTATTAAAAAATGGACATATAAAAGAAGGCGACTGAAAAGGCGTACCATTATATTTATATAAAACTGGATCTGGATCATCACCAGAAGTTTTTTCACTAGGATGTTTTCTATAAGGTGTTCTTGCATATAAACTTCTTCTTTCATCGTCTAACCGATATATATTTTTTATTAAATGAGGATTAGCGCCTTGAGTTAAATCATGTACCGATTTTTTAACAAGTAACATTTCAGGTTGTCTAAATGCTCTAAAAGGATTACATATATAAGCATTATTCAAAACTGCTTCTCGTTGAGTTTGAACTGGGTTATTATCAGGTGTTAAAAAAATTTCGGGTCTCCAAGCTCCTTCTGGAGCATCATCTCTAGTTGTTGTTACTTCTGCGTTATCATACTCGTCAATAGTCATTGCTCCGTTTACTTTATCGTTAATTATATAGTTACCATTAATATCAGTCATAATATTATCCGGGTCGGTTTGAGGTGTTACTTGTACTAAATTTGTAGTGTTATGACCGCGATATATCTTATTGTGTGCATTTCCATCTAATTCAGGTAATTGAATACCAATTGGAGCTTCCCATAAACCATCAACTAAAGCATCTGTTGGATTACCTAATTTATAATTATTGAACATTGGGTCCCAAGTTATACCACCTCCGGGATTAACTAGTACTTCAAATTGTTGATGTTGATTATATACCCAATCACCATCATACCCTGGGAGTGGAGTATTAGTATCATTATTCCATAAGTCTGGATTCCCGCCGAAAAACATTTGCATGTCCCATAAAATTTCATGACCATCATTGTTTGAATTACTTGGATTCCATATAGGTTTTTTCCAAAACTCTTCCCAATCGTATTCATCTATTACACCTACTTTTTCTGCTAATTTTGTTGCTTGTTCTTGAATTGCTTCTTTTATTTTAATCTTTTCTAACTGTTTCCTAGCTGATTCTGTTTCTGCTATTCCACTTGCTTTTTTTACTGCTTTTTTAGCCTTTTCCATCTCTTCTGGTGCTTCCACATATTGTTCTAATATTTCCGCAGGTATATCACCGGGAATAAAACCTGCTCTGTCTGCTCCATAACAAGTATCAGGAGAATCTATAAATGCTGCTGCTGGAAAATATTTTTGTTTAAAAAATAACCAACTGGCTATGTCTTGTTCATGGTCTCCTTTAACAACCGTTCCTCTAGGTGTATATATAACAACAACTTGATTTGGGGGAACTTGAAAAACAGGAGCTACATCACGATATTTGTTTCCACAGCCCGGATGTTGGGACATAAAATCTATAGGACCACCGTGCATAGATATAAAACGACCTCCCATAACAGGCTTTCCATGTTCATCAACTTCATCGGGTAAATTATCCATTGCTTCATTATATAATTGTAAATTGGCTGCTGCTCTATCTTGAGGAATAGCCACTCTACTACCAGCAGTTGATAATCTTTTAGAAAATTCTGTTAAAAAGGGGACCGCTTTTGACGAATTTAACCAATTGCCTTGATGTTCTCTTTTAAATCTATCTATAAATTTTTCTTGACCTTTTGTCTCCATTTATATATATATTTAATTATTATTTAAAATTATTTGTATTATCTTTATTATTAGCGAATGATAACATTAAACATTCCTAGCCCTAGAAAGAAAAAATCCAAAAAACCTGCTGCTAAAGAATTGTGGAATAGGGCGAGCCACTCAGTACAGAATGTTAGTCGCTGGAAAAACAGTGAGAGTTCAACAAATTTCTCTCCAACTAACAAAAAGCAAACCTTATCATCCTATCATATTGTATCTGTAAATCGCGAATAAATAATATGAAACATAAAAGAATATAAACTAATGAATAAAATACTACAATAACGTAAGTATCGTTTTCCATTTATAAAATACTTAAATATAGATTTAAATATTTTATGTAAGTATATTAATGGATTATAACAGAATGATGAGTATGTCGATGTTTTTAGAAAAAAGACATACGCCTGAGAAAGAAATACATATACCAAAACCATCTCCTTCAATATGGATACCAAGTCAAAATGTATCACGATGTTATAAGTGTAAAGATAACTTCGGAATATTGAAACGAAAACATCATTGTAGGGTTTGTGGTAGGGTATTTTGTGCTAGTTGTGCGGATAGATGGGGAGTAATACCAAGTTTAGTAAATAGCACAACACCACCATTAAGAGGATTTAGTGTTAGTTCTTGGTTGAGTTATGATGAAAGCCAAAAAAGAATGTGTGAAAAATGTAAACATAGAACTGATTTTATTAATGAATCATCCGGATACATATACGTTTTTTCTAACTTGCCTATTGAATTAAAAGATTTGTATGAACTTCGTCTTGTAAATAAACTGTGGTGTAAATCAGTAAATACAATATTAAGCGCTTATAAGAGCGTACAATACAAGTTACCCATACAAAGATTTTCAAAGATGGAAAGAAGTATATTGTGGAATCATAGAAATGAGTTTGCTAATCACTTTCAACTTATGTCGAAATGTTTATCATGTTATAAATTTGGAGAGAAAAATGATGAAAAACTTGAAAAAACTCTAAAATTATTTGATAAAAAAATAAAAACAAATAAATGCAATGATTTGGCTTGTAGAAGAACGTGTATTCCAAGTCCTAATATTGAAGAAATATTAGAAATGTATAACAATACAGACTTACTTAAAAATATATCAGCTAGAATGTGGCTATCTAGACAATTAAAGATGGTTCATATTTACGAATTAAAATTAATAATGCCGTGGTTGGTGGGTATTTGTATAAAAAATCATAATATAGCATATGAGACTCTGATACCATTATGTGTAAATGAATTACAGTTAGCGTATAGTTTTTATTTTGAATTGAATTTTTATACTTTAGATACATTTCACAAACAACGATTATCAAATATTAAAAAAAAATTTTTAAACGTAATAACTGAAAGATTTAAAAAGGAATTGGAAAAGACCGAGTTATTTATCGAGTTTATCAATGATATAATAAGTTTATCAAGTTCTTTTGAAATATGGAATGAAAAATCAATAAAATGGTTTGCTGTGAATAAATATGTGTTAATGCCGTGGGATGTAAATATCAGGTGTATTGGAATACAAGGAGAAGGCATATCAATATTTAATTCCGCTACAAAACCGTGGAAAATACCATTTATTGTTAAAAAGGGAGGAAAGGATAAAATAATGAATATATTGGTAAAATTTGAAGATGTTCGCAAGGATAAATTAACGATGGTAGTGGCGGAATATTTGAAGAAAATTTGTATGACTTATGTTGATATTGATTTATATAATGTTTTTCCTATAAATACAACTATGGGATGGATTGAAATGGTAGAACAATCAAATACATTATATGATATAAAGTATAAATTCAAAAGTACATTACAAAATTATATTATGGATTTAAATCCAAATTCAACGGTGAATCAAATAAGGGAAAAATTCATTAAGACTTGCGTGTCTTCTTGTGTATTGTGCTATGTATTAGGCGTTGGTGATAGACATATGGAAAATATTTTAGTAACAAGAAAAGGTAAATTATTACACATCGATTTTTCTTATATTTTAGGCGACGATCCAAAGCATTTAAAGGTTGAAATGAAAATTACAGAAGATATGTTACAAATGTTAGGCGGACAAAATAGTAATTCGTTTAAAAAGTTTAAGAAATATTGTAAAGAAGCTTATAAGTTATTGAGACAGCGTAGCTCATTGTGGTATATTTTACTAACTTATTTAGAATTTTCAATTCCATCTATAGATAAATTTAAGTATAATAGTGAAACAATAAGAAATCACGTGATAGAAAGATTGATACCAGGTGAAAGTGATATAGAGGCGTCTATGCAAATTATTGATATAGTAGATCGTTCTTCTTACACAACATGGGGACAAAATCTAAGTGACTGGTCACATACTATAGGAAATTCTATGCGTAATATTAAAACAACAATATTTAACCAAAATACACAATTTAATATGGACTTATAATATATAATGCCTCGTAATAAGAAGGGAGCAGGATTAAACGAACATATTGAAAATTATATTGAAGAAGAGGAAGATTCAAGACCAGATCAAAAGCTTTTAGATAAACACCGTAATAGATATTATAAAGCATATTCTGAAGCTAATGGAATTCCTTTAGAAGTAAAAAAACGTTCTGGTTCTATGTTTAAAAAATCAAAATTTATAATTAATCCAGTTATTGTTGATTCATTTAATAAAAGAGTAGAACAAACCAAGCTTCGTAGAAAAATAGAAGAAGAAGAAAGAAATAGGCGTGAAGAAGAAATTATAAGACGTAATTTAGAAAAAGATAAAATGAAACAAGCAAAACAAAAGTTACTAACTAGAAGTGGTGCTTTTCAAGAAAATGAAACCAAGGGAGATAAAAAAAATGCTTCTCAAAAATTTATGAAGATGAGAAAAACACTTAAAAACCGTGGACCATCAAAGTTACGTAAAACAAGAAAAAATTCCGACAACTTATCTACTAATGCTTTAACTCAAAAAGAAAGAGATAGTATAGTAAGAGAACAAATGTTAAATTCACGTCATTCTAAAATGAATCAAGCTGCTGGTAAAAGAAGAAAGAAACGCCGAAGTAAAAAAAGAAAAACTCGTAGAAAAAG
>VMHT01021320.1_pt1 | contig 29967 bp, 30 predicted proteins | sample 4693611 | NCBI WGS metagenome assembly VMHT01 (sample SAMN12280063, study PRJNA550983) | marine metagenome | isolation source: seawater sampled from same location over 5 years 0.02-0.2 micron viral filtrate | place: USA: collected off the coast of southern California halfway between the port... ... | reverse complement strand
CCCCATATCCCGCTCGAGTCCCAGAATAGGCATAGACGCCGAGGTAGTGGAGGGGGTAGAGCAGAGCCACATAGCAATCAACACCGAGGCTCATAGTCTCCACACTGACAGGAACGTGGGACAGAGGGTCGTATTACAGGGAGGACTACAGATAGAAGGCTCACTGACGGATGTGGACTACACTGGTGTGAACTTCTCTAGGTACAACAATGGCTCTATGCCTAGTAGCGTGCACAGGTACTCACACACTAGCTCCTTCAGGCCATACGGGGGCTCATACATCATAGAGTCCAAGAGTCACTCAGGCCTCTTTGACGACACTGGTTGGGGAGTCAACAGTCTGACTGGAAGCAATGACACCAGCAACCCGTATCAGGATGCCACAAACTACAACACTGACACTGTGATGAACAACGAGGAGGATGCGACAGTCAAGTTCCTGCTCAGGCCAATCAGGGTGCTGGATGCAAATCACGTAGAGGTATTCAGGATACACAACTCCCTCAGTAACACATCACCACAGCACTTGCAGAACTACCTACACGCCACGTCCGGCGGCAAGTACGGCCTATTCACGTACGAGACGCCCAACGGTAGGGCACCCACTGCAAACCTGTCCGCATCGAGAGCAGTGCCCGACACGAACGGCCCATACCTACCGGTCTTCGTGTTGGACCCCACAGGGGCCTTGGAGACCCCATCGTCACATGGCCCCAAGCTACCCGGTGCGTCCGTGACAGGCTTCAGCAACTCCCTTGACACTACCGTATCGAGAGTGGTGATGAGCGAGAACACCTTGCAGCACCATCGCTCCGATGCGCCTAGGAGAAGGCAGGAGAGCGATACGGATGACGAGGCCAAACGACCTGACTTCTCAGTCAAACCCAGATTCAGCCAGTCCCTGCACGGCAAGGGTCACAAGGGCGATGTCACCTTCAGTGTGACCGACCACAGCGGAGATGGTGCTTGATGGGACTCATACAATCGACTAAGGGCAGGTTCGACGAGACCCTAACCACTGTGATGAATGACGTGAGGCAACCGGTGTTCGTGGACAATGCGGTCCACTATGCCAAGGTGGAGCCTAGGAGCAACGGCAAGTCGAGGGTCACCATAGAGGCAGTGAACGCTGACAACTACGACATCGCATCAGAGCGCACGTACACTATATCCGAGTCAGAGTCGGCATTGACACTGACACACACCGAGACAGATGGGCACACTCTGAAGTCGGACATATTTACCGGTAGGGGCAAGAACTCCATCACGAAGCTACTCTACGGCAAGGACGAGACGAGCAAGAGGGTCATGACCGGAACTGTCGCTAGCACTGCCTCGGGGTTAAGGGCGGATATGCGCAACATGAGGGGCTTGACCCTGAAAGAGCTTGGCTTCGACGACACCGAGGTGAGGGTAGCTCAAGGCATAGACATAGGATTCAGAACCACGGACTTGGCTATGAAGGTGTCTGACGAGGTGAACGATGCCCTCAACGCAGTCACCATAGGCTCATCCACCACCGTCACGAAGATGGGGGTGAACAGGAGGAAGCACAGCACTACCTTCCTAGCAACCGACTTCAATGGGGTGAACCTAGTCACGGCCCTGAGATTCATATCTAGGCACGATAACAGAATCATCAAGTTCGACAGGTATGGAGTCCTGAACTACGTGCCGTTCAATTTCGCTGAGGTCAGCAGGCCGTGGAGTACAACGTCAGGTTCGGCAACAAGGACACCAGCCCGATAGAGAACGTGGAGAACAGGATAACGGTCAGCGGCATACCCATAGCCGTGAACGAGGACCTCATATTCACAATGGACGACAGGAGCAAGCAACAGGGCAGGGACGATATAGACATAGTCGAGAACACCAGCCCCATATTCGACGCATCGATAACCAACATGAACAGGGCGAGAACGGTAGCTAGACAGATACTCAGGGCCAATTCGACGCTATCGGGCTCCATAAAGAGCGAGGGGCATCCCAACTGCTGGGAGCTGAGGCCGGGGGACGTCGTGGAGTACGAGGGCAAGAGGCTGACTGTCCTTGAGGTGAAGCACACCATGAACGGACTGAGCGACTTCGTCTTCCTGAGTGCGGAGACTGGGTTGGAGGGCGTGTTACAGAACATAAGGGAGGGTAGCATAACAACTACCTCGGTCAACAGGCCTGACAAGTCCAATCAGGTAAAGGAGGAGAACTTCTCCTTCTTCAGCAGCATGGAGATAATAGTCACCCCCACCATCACAGTCATAGAGGGTAACTCCACTGGCTTCCTCATAGGCCGTAACGGCGATAGGGGAAGACTCGGTGGGGCGGCTACAGTGACAGGCATCAGCGGGACCATAAGCAGCATAGGGCTGTGCAAGGACAGCGGTGACACAGCGGAGGTGACCCTGTATGGTAGCTAACGACCACTTGAAGAGACTAGTGATAGAGACCATCGCTGACAACATCAACGAGATGGTCATAGGTTTCGACAGCACCCCTGCCACACCATCGGATGGTGCAGCGGGCAGGCCAGCGGTCACGATAACGCCCACAGTCAGAATCATGGACAACTCAACATTGCTCGTGGAGGGCAAGCTATCCACCTCTGACTCATTCAACGAGACCCTCAAGGAGGTCTACATACAGCTAAGGGGCACATCGGATTTCACACCCATATCCAGACACGTATTCAGGCCTATTTTGAAAACAAGCACGAATGAGGTTATATTCCAGCTACTGGTCGAGGTGAGGTGAGAGCATGGGTGAGAGCGCTAAATCAGGTCACACTACACAGCTCACCGATGGTGACTTCCTGCTGTCCCCGTCCCTGACTAACGTGTACGAGGGAGTGCACGGTAATGGCATACTGATGTACGAGGACACGGCGACTGGCGACAGCAACAGGAATGCCAAGGCGACCACTCCCGGTCTGGTTACGGACAATGGCACCAACTCGATTGTGGTGAGAGGTGGGTACGCTGTGTTGGATGGCATGATTGTGCCCTTTGGCAATATAGCTGGTGGCGCTACCACGACAATCACGTTACAGCAAAGCACGATAGAAGGGTCCACTAGCGCTCTCACAAGTGGTCAGAGCTGCTTGTTAGTAGTCTACGTGTGTACTAATGAGTCCACTAACTACATACAGATAGAGCAAGGTACGGCTGTCTCCAGCGGCTTCCCCGTCACACCCGAGGCGTTCCTAGGTGACCCAAGCGGGCAGAACGGTAGTTTGGACCTAGGCTCCAAGCAAAGCACTGTGCTAGCGGTGGTTAAGTGCGTCCACAACGGTAGTGGTGGGGACTTGAATCTGGAGGTGACCGAGGTCTTCGACTTGAGGACCTTCATTCGCCCCTCCCCGATATACCTCAGCCCAATGACGACCGGCTCAGTGGGCAACCAGAGCAACAGGGTGGACTCCGCTGCTGACTTGGACAACCTCTTCGGTGCGGACGAGTCAGGTGGCCTGTCCTCCAGCAACTTCGGTGCGCTGTGGCAGTCCTACAGCTTCGGTACCGATGGCACTGATGGCGACCATGTGATGTACTACAGTGCTAAGCAGGGTGGCAGCAGGAGGACCCACAGGCTGGGACCAAACAAATTGAGCGTCTTGAACACGGCGCAGACCTTCAGGTTCGATGGGCCTAACTTCTTCAATGCAACACCAGCGAGCGGCGACATAAACATCACGCCCTCGGGCACGTTTCCCCCGAGTCACATGGTTGTGGTCAACAACGCACAGACTAGCACCCACAAGGTCATCTTCGACCCCAGTGGCCTGAGTAACGGAGGTGCGACCGTTGGTGACGTGGGACCGTCCTCCGGTGCGATATTCATCTACAGCGGTTCTACGTGGGTGAAGATATTCTCAAGCTCGACAACATCCACATCAGCCAGCGGGTCAGCAGGAGCCATACAACTGAGCGATGGTAGCTCTGCGTTCACCAACGACACCGACTTGAGCTTCACCACAGGCACTAACACGTTGAATGTGGGAGGGCCGATAATAATGGGTGGTGCTCTGTTGAAGCAACCAACAGGCATCCAATTCACAAAGGTCGATGACAATCCGGGCGGCACAGCCTTCACTCTATGGGTGGATGAGGACGATGGCGATAAGCTCAAGTTCGGCACATCGGCAGTTCAATTGGCTGATGCCAATGCTCAGTTCAGCCTCAATGACCTGTCAGCAGGGGCAATCGACGTCGCCGCTGACTCCATAGCATTCATAGATGCCAATGACTCCAACAATTCAAAGAAGGAGAGCGTTGCTGACTTGGCCACGGCAGTGGCTGGTACGGGTATTTCCGCATCTAGCGGTGTATTGAACCTCGACGCTAATCAAGCGGGAATCACAAGCATCGGTCCCGCAGGCAATCTGACTGTCAATCAGGATTTGATTGTGACAGGGACACTGACCGTGAATGGTGCAACGACCACTGTCAATTCTACTACTCTGACGGTTGATGACAAACTCATCGAACTAGCACACTCCCCCAGTGGCTCTGAGGGCAACGATGCGGCAGTAGATGGTGGCGGAATCATCCTCAAGTCATCTGACACCGACAAGAGCATAGTATTCACAGACAGCACTGACTCTTGGACATTCAACCAGCATCTCTTCCCAAGCGCTGATAGTAGCAAGAACTTCGGTAGTGCTACGGTCAGATGGGCAACTGGGTTCTTGGACACGGTCAACACCACTGACTTAGTGGTGGATACCAGCCTCATCAAGACTGACTCGACAAACAACTTCGTCGGAATCAACCAAGCGAGCCCGCAGACCGACCTCCAAGTCAAGGAGCTCGGATTCGGGTACGGCACAGTGGACACAGATAGCTCATCCACAGGCACCCCTCTCACAATCAACCTGTTCAAGAGGCAGGAGTTCAAGGCAGCCAAGCTACTCGTGTCCGTGGAGAACAACACCGACGGGGTCTACGAGACTGCTGAGATGGTCATGACTCATTCCGGAACAGCCTCTGGTTCGGATATAGCTGATGGTGATGTCTTCGTGTCGGTCTATGGCGTGGTCACTACCTCCTCCACACAACAGGGAACCTACTCAGCTTCGCAGACCGGAAGCGGTGCTAACCAATACATTCAATTGAAGGTGACCCCTACGGTCAACAGTAAAGACATAGACGTGCGCGTGTCGTGGCAGGCTCTAACAATATGACATAGGTGGCAAAAATGGCAACAGCAAGAGACTTCCATGTCAAGACGGGACTGGTGGTCGATGGTGGCAACGTCACCCTGAGCAACGGAAACCTTCTCGTCAACAGCGGACATATAGACATCGACAGCATCAAGATTGATGGTCAGACGATATCGACCGTAACAGGTAACGAGGATATCAATATCACTCCCCACGGAAGTGGCTCGGTAGTCTTTGCTAAGGTCGACATAAACGGCGGTGCGATAGACGGGACTGTCATCGGTGGGGCTAGTGTGGCAGCGGGTTCTTTCGCTGCGATAGTGGGAACCGGCCTTGATATCAACGGTGCTGCTGACATCAGCGGTGACCTGACTCTGAGCGCAGGCGGTGATGGTGCTCTTACATTTGGTGCCGCTTCATCCATCAAGATGCTAGACAACAGTGCGACTGCACTGGTTATCGAGGAAGCGGACAATGCATACCTGACATTCAACACAGCAAATAGCGGAGGGGAGAAAATCCTAGTCGCTAAGCAACTTGAGTATGGTGTTGATGACGCTGGTGTTGATGTCATCTTCTACGGTGATACCGCTGGTGATAAGATGCAGTGGGACACCAGTGCTAATAGGTTAGTGATAACTGGCACTAACGCGACTACTGCTCTAGAAATTGCAGATGGTAACGTAACAGTAGCCGATACACTCACTGCCACTAACATAGGGGCATTCCAAGCAAGCGGTGCTATTGATTTCAATAACCAAGCCATGACCAACGTCGATATCAACAGCGGCTCGATAAACGTGACTGATATTACAGCCGCTACAATCGATGCGACTACTGACTTCACGATTGGTACTACAGTCATCACCGACGACTCGATTGTGATGACCCCCTCATCAAACGATACGCTCAGTATCACCTCAGCTGCAAACGGGGAGTCTACCATTGCCACCGTGGATGGAAGCGGTAGCCTAGCGGCTCACCTACATCTGGACGCAGACGGCGCAATTAATCTCAAGTTCAACTCCAATACCAAGTTGGCCACTGCCACAGGCGGGGTCAATATCACTGGTAGCCTAGACGTCACCGGCTCCATAGACGATGTGACTAACGTCACTGCCACCGGATTCGTACACAGCGCACACGCTAGGATGCGAGAGAGCACTGGTGTGCTTGACGTAACCGATGTAAACAACGAACAGTCTGGTACTCACAAGATAATAGATATAGACGGCACTAACTTCTACACCAGCGAGACTATCTCCGTCACAGAGGTGTCTGGTAGGGTTAAACTACCTAGCGCTTCAGGTGCAGCCGCTGCCTATGGCACGAATGCGAACAACATAGGTGGAGTCAATATACTGGCGTTAGCGGTAGGCGACACCGGGACCGCAGGCAACTCCTCAACAATAGACATATTCCAAGCGGCAGAGGCCTTCTGCGTCGCCACGATAAAGAATGCCTCGAACGTCATACAGAAGAGAGTGGTGAACAAGGTGTACGGTTTGGTCAACGCCTCAGGTAACATAGAGACTATAGTGGAGCACGAGTCTGGTGACGTCGAGCTCGGAAGATTCGTCTGGATGAAGCATGCTGACGGAGCAGGGTCGACCGAGGACACGATGGTGCTCGTTTTCCAATACACTAGCAAATACACTCATACAAGCAACGACATAAGCACGTACTCAGTGAACGTGAACGGGCTGTCAATAGGCGGAGCTGGTGGTTGATATGGCGTATAACGGTGATTCTGGTCAGGGTGGCATAGCCTCCAGAGCAAAGGCCTTCAATGCCATACAAGTAGCTAAGGGCAGCGCTACGACAGATGCTCAGTACCTAGTGGGTGCGATGAAGATATCGTCCGCTTCTCCGGGCTCTTTCGCTGTTGGCGACCATGTATCCCACGCACAGTTGTCTAAAGGCACCAAAGTAACTCAGATAGACAGCAACGATATCTATCTCAGCAGGCCATTGACTGGAACCGTTGCTTCTGGGCAGACTATCACCATACTGAGTGAGCGAAGGGCTGCCACGGGTGGTCCTGCCGCCTTCGAGTTGAAGGCTGGCACTGGGATATCCATAGCGGCTGATGCTCAGAACGCCACTGGTGCCTCGATACTACAAATCACCGCATCCGGTGGTGGTACTGCATCGGCTCTAGCCGCTGATGACCTGACTGCTGGAGACGCTGCTGTGACTCTGGCTACCACCACTGGAAACATCACGATTGATGCTCAGGCTAGTGACAGCGACATCATCTTCAAGGGAACTGATGGTGGTAGCGATACCACGTTCCTGACACTTGATGGTAGCGAGGAAGGCAAGGCTATCTTCAACGCAGACGTTACGGTTGGTGACGACCTCACCCTCCTGTCTGATGCCGCTGTGCTAGGGTTCGGTGCTGACACCGATGTCACACTCACACACGTTGCTGACACAGGACTGCTACTGAATGCGGCAATGCAACTCCAGTTCAGGGACTCTGGACTTAAAATACACTCAACAGCAAACGGTCAGTTGGACATAGACGCCGATGCTGTTATTGACATCGTGGGCCCAGTATCAGGCATAACTGCTACTACAGGAGTGGCAATAACCTCGCCATCCGTAGTTTTCTCTGACAGTGCCTCAGGTAAGCCAGTAGTCGAGATTAAGAATACTACCAACGATACATCCTCAGCAGAGCTGAAGTTCGTCAAGGACAAGGGCGCTGCTGGTGCTGACAATGATGACGTCGGTAAGATTACCTTCGTAGGGGATGATGCGGCACAGGCCCAGACCTCCTTCGGGCAGATTCTCGTTGAGGTATCTGAGGCTGACAACTCGGATGAGGCAGGGAAGATGTCCTTGCTAGTTGCTGAGAGCGACGGCACCGACACAGCGCTCACAGCAGGGCTGGTCCTTGAGGGACAGCATGCCACAGACGGCGTCGTCGACGTCACGATTGGTGCTGGTGCAGGCTCAGTCACCACCATTGCTGGCGATTTAACAGTCAACGGCACCACCACTACCATATCCACGACCCAACTGACGGTGGAAGACGACTTGATTACAGTCTCGAAGGGCAATGACTCTCTGGCTAATGCAGAAGGCTCAGGTATTGAAATCGAATGTACGGGTGCCACTAATCCAAGTTTCACGTATCAAGACACACCCGCAGGTTGGGAGGCTAACGTCAATCTAAACTTGGCTAGCGGAAAATCATACAAGATAAACGATGTCGCAGTATATGGCGCAACTACGATTCATTCCAATGTGACAAGTGCGGCAGGTTTAGCGACTGTTGGCGCTTTAAACGCAGGTAGTATTACATCAGGTTTCACTTCGATAGATGTGGGTAGTGGAGCGATTACTACTACCGGATTAATCTCAGGAGGCTCATTGGACATAGACAACGTGCTAATCAACGGCACCACCATCGGTCACACGGATGACACAGACCTAATCACACTGGCGAACGGCCTAGTCACCGTTGCTGGTGAGATATCAGTAACCACACTGGACATCGGTGGCACCAACGTATCATCCAATGCCGGTGAGCTGAATCTACTAGATGGCTCAAGTGCAGGCACCGTAGTCAACAGCAAGGCTGTCATCTACAGCAGTGCTGGTGAGGTCAAAGCAAGTACTGTGAGCGTAGACGCGGTAGCAGTGCTAGATACCGGTTCAGCAGATAACCAGACTGTGGCAAATAGCGCAGCGCATGCGGCAGTCACATACGCTGATGGAACATACAGGACCGCTAAGTTCGTCTACCAGATATCGGATGGCACGGACTTCGAGAGCGGGGAGATACTCGTCAACTACAAGGGTGCATCCGCACCGGCCAACAGCGATGCTATATTCCTGACTCAATACGCGATAGTATCCACTAAGGCAAACAACGCCGCTCTAGTGACTTGGGACGCAGTGCTCAACAGCGGTAACATAGAGCTCAGATTCACGAATGGGAGCGGTAGTAGCGTCGACTACGACTACCGCGTCGTGAATACCCTACTAATCAAGTGATGGACAGTGAAATCATGGTGAAACAATGGCAACGAAGAGGGACTTTGTAGTAAAGAATGGGCTTGTAGTTACCGAAGGCGTAACGGCAGCTAGCCTCGATATATCGGGGGATGTAGATGTTGATGGTACGTTAGAGGCTGATGCCATAACACTCAACGGAACATCATTAGCAACGTCTGCAACAACAGACACTACTAACGCCTCCAACATAGCCTCAGGTACGTTAGCAACAGGTAGGTTAGCGGCTGCTCTGACAGCACAAACCTCTATGTTGAACGCAAGTCTAGTGGTTGGTAGAGACGCTCATAACCAAATTAAGTTCTCCACCGACGACTCAATCATATTCAGAGTCGGTGATGCAGATGGTGTCACATTCAAAACGTCAGGGGAAATAGAGGCGACTAGCCTAGATATCAGTGGCGATGTAGATGTAGATGGCACTTTAGAGGCAGATGCAATCACTCTTGGTGGAACAGCAGTTGCAGTATCAGGTGGTGCTTTCCATGACGGCTTTTCTGATTTCGTGGCAAATGAACATATAGACCATAGTGGCGTTACAATAACTGCTGGTGATGGGTTGACTGGTGGAGGCACTATCGCTTCCACTAGAACTCTCAATGTAGTGGGTGGAGACGGCATTACTGCAAATGCTAACGATATTGCTATAACCGCAGCACAGACTACAATTACATCAGTTCTCAATGCATCTTTAGCCGTTGGTAGAGACGCTCATAACCAAATTAAGTTCTCCACTGACGACCAAATCATATTCAGAGTCGGTAATGCCGATGGTGTTACATTCAAAGCGTCAGGGGAAATAGAGGCCTCAAGCCTAGATATCTCAGGTGATGTTGATGTTGATGGTACATTAGAAACTGATAACCTAACCGTTGGTGGGCAACAAGGCACTGATGGCCAAGTTCTGACTTCAACAGGTAGCGGTGTGCAATGGGAGGACGCAGGTGGTGGCGGTGCTTCTGCTCTCAATGATTTAACAGATGTAATCAGCAACATCACCAACTTCACAGATAGCATTCTCATATCTCCTGATGGTGCGGCTCCCCCACATGGAACTCTTAGCTCCGCAGAAGGAAACATCGGTATAGGTAAGGATGTTTTGTCAGCATTAACATCTGCTGACAAAAATATAGCAATAGGGTATCAGGCTATGCAAGATGTAACTACAGGAGGTAACAACATAGGTATTGGCGTCGAAGCGCTCAAGGAACTAGAAACAACTACCGGAATAGTCGCTATTGGTTATAACGCAGGTAAAAATGCAACCGGAACGCAAAATGTCTTCCTCGGATATAGTGCGGGTAAAAGAGCATCAGCCGGTGCTAGTCAATCAAATGTAGGAATCGGCTATAACGCTCTACAACACAATTTTGGCAATCAAAATGTAGTGATAGGAAATCAAGCAGGAATATATCTAACGTCTGCATCAAATACAATAGTTGGCAATAACGCCGGGAGAAACTTGACTTCAAGCTTCAATACTTCATTAGGTTCCGACAGTTTAAATGCGGCTACTTCCGCTGAAGACAATGTAGCTATAGGGTATGCTGCATTAGATACGTTAAGCACAGGAGATAATAATACGGCTTTGGGGTACAAAGCAGGAGATGCAGTAAATACTGGTTCAAATAACATACTACTAGGCCATCAGGCAGGAGACAATATCACCTCTGGTTCTAACAATCTAATAATAGGAAGTGTCGATGCTGGTGATATTGACGCAGACAGTCAAATACGCATAGGTAGTGGTGATGGAAACGTACTGTGGATTAGTGGTGACTCCAACGGAATCAAGGCTCACAAGATTAAGGTTGTGGCTATAACAGGCTCAACAACATTAACTGATGCACAATCCGGTTCCTATATCTATGTGACAGGTAGCGGAGTGCCAACCCTTCCAGATACCGCTGAATTAGGACAACAATACACGATAATAAACAACAAAGGCTCACAGGTAACTGTTGGTGCTGGTGGAAGTAACAGTATCGTAGGTACTGCGACTGTGGATGACGACAAGGCCAAGACCTTCGTAGCAGTGGCGACTAACACATGGTTTGCCATAGGGTGATTGAATGGCTTCGATAATGATAGGTGTTGCTGGTTGCGCTCAACAGGGTTCTGGTGGTAGTGCGCCTTCTGGTGTTGTATTGAGTCACACTTCTAGTGGTACTCCTACCAGTGCTAGTGCTACTTTAGGGGAGGTAAATCAAGGAGGTGCTATGTACTACAATGGGAGCTTACCCTCAAACCCAATGCGACCAGAAAACGGTAACAAGAATCTGGATGATGCCGAGCTTGATGGCTACGCAACAGATGTACCGGGCCACACAGGTCAGATAGAATTCAATGTCTTCGGGTATATACACGAAACCGGTGCTACCAGCTACTCTTACAGTGTGAGTATAGACAGTGAAGAAACGTCTTTCAGCTCTGGTAATTTAAGCGCATCCGTAACTGGTTCCTCGGTCACAGACCAAAATGCTCTTGGTTCAACTAAATTCGGTGTTGGTACTGGTTTCAAAGTAATCATAGACTTGGGTTCCAATGGTGGTTCTGGTGACTATGATACACCGGCTTCTGGTGATTCATTAGGATTGATTATTACTGGTACTGCGACTAATGCCAATGGAAGCACAAATTCTACTATCGGTTATAGTATAGTATTCAATTGATAAATGTTTAATAAGAAAAAATATGGAGGAAAAGATATGGCATTGAAGGTAGAGTACGAGACAGAGTTCGGAATAACGTGTGATTACGCATATTGCGTCATAGTTGATGCACGTGTGGACAAGAGGGTGGATATCACTGAGGACGGTGATAAAGTAAAGTCATTCAATGTCAAATATCGTGGTAAGGTGTATGCCAGTGACGATGCCTATGAGCAAGACGCATCGGCAATCAGCGGTTTCAATGGTGATTTTGAGTTGAACACGGCTAACGCTAAGACCCAGTATAACTTACTGAAGCAGTGCTACCTGCATCTGAAGACCCAAGACGGATTTACCGATGCTGTGGACTGCTAGACTAGGAAGATTCTCTTGCAGAACCAGTTCCAGAACCTATTGTATCCCTCTAGGGTAATACCATCATCGGAGTCTATTCTATCTCCTCCATTAGCTCGTCTAGGTCCAGTATGAGCAGTGACCTGATGTAATCGTACATACTCATTCCTCGTCACCCCATAGAGTGTGGTAGAAGCACAGGTTGGTGAAGGGGTTGGTCCAGCTCTTGCATTCTGGATGATTACACATGATATTCCTCTCCTTGGTTGTAGTATATTGTAAAATTCATTTCAACGGTGTAGTTACTCACTAGCTACAACTCCCTTGCTTGCTTTCAGATTCCTAGCTTGTTGTACTGCGAACCTTATCTTCTGTGTGCTGTGCAAAGTCCAGAAGGAGTCCTTAGGCACATCGAAAGTCTCCTCTACCCTTCTGCACAACTCGTATCTGGAGCTCACTTGCAGGTCATCGTCTATCGGAATGCCCAAGACGCTGCTTACCTCTTCCTTGGTGTATTCCACTCGTTTGTCCAACCACACATACACATTACCCATTATCCCCATCAACTTACGCGCAAACCACCGAAACAAACTCATGGTGTAATAAGTACACCGATACTATATTTTCTTTTTGCATGATTGCATGATTTATTCACTGATATGACAACGTCTAAATCACAACACATACACCCAATAACATGAGTCGGGCGTTTGAGATGGCTTGGATGCTACTCAAGTTTCAACCATCCGAAGGCAAGTTTCTAGACTCAGGAGCGAATCAATTAGTGTATGCGAAAGACGGCGAACCCAATGTCACCAAGGTGGGTAGTACGAGTACAGTGGATGATTTGTACCTCAATGAGCTGTTGAAACCGATAGCACCATTCGCTGGGCAGAAAATAATACAGCAGACGCTACCCTTCGATGAGAGAATACAAGGTAGGTTTGGTGGTAGAAGCCCTATACTGTCTGAACAAATAAGGGGCATTCCGTATCCCGATGTAAAAAACAATGCTCAGCACATGGCTGATAGTAGAAGAAATATGATACGAATGTACGATAATCCTGAGTATGGGGCTTTGCTTGAAGCACTTGGTCTTGCAGACCTCAAGGAACCAAACTACATGAAAGTAAATGGTATTGATAAGGTGCATGACCCGATGTTCTACGGTCCTGTGAACCTCTCCCCCGAACACGTTGATTTTATGGCAAGAGGAACGCCACGAAGGCTCAATGTGGATTACTCAATCCCTGATGAGTCGAAGGAGTCTTTCGCTCGTAGGGTAGACGAATTGCCTTTCGATGAATACGTCCAACCTGTCTTCGACTCCGAAGTACCCATGAGCCCTGCTCAAGAAACCCTCCTCCGAGATAGTATCGACAATAGAAGAAAAAAAATTGACTCTATTCTTGGTCAGATTGGCGTGAAGAGTTAATCATCCCTCGGTAAAGAGCTGAGGATGTGAGCAATCACATCAACGGTCCATCCGTTCCCTATCATCTTGTATCTCTGTGTGTTGGACACGCCCTCAGTGTAATTGTCAGGTATGGTCTGTAGACGCTCACATTCAACTGGCGTCAGCTTGTCTGCCAGATTCTCTGATTTCAAGGGTACGTTGTGTCCTCCTGTACCCATGTTAGCAGTCAAGCATGGGCAGACTCCCGACTTGTTCTCCCTGAAGTAGGTCCTCCTCCATTGGTAGTATTGCCCATCCCACTCCGGTCTTTCAGGAAGTGGTTTTATCTCTAGATTTGTCCAGTACAGACGCTCCCTGTTCTGTCCTACGAACAAGTCACTGTTGATTCTCACAGGCTCGACACCCAGAAATCTTGTTATCACATCCTGTGACTTCTGATTCATTCTCACGTTCTCCAGAAGGAAGTACCTAGGTTCGCATTCCTTCAATAACCTGACGAACTCGAAAAACAACCTGCTTCTAGGGTCATCGAAGTTAAGCTCCTCGCCACCTCGAGCGAAGCTGAATCCCTGACAGGGGGAGCCCCCCATCAGTAGGTCTATTTTAACAGGTATATCTGAGCCCTTAAGCTCAGTGACATCGCCTACGTAAATCGTATCCGGATAGTTTTTCTTAGCTATTTGAATAGTGTATTTATCAATCTCAGATGCGAAGTAATTTTTGATGTTGATACCTGCTCTCTCTAAAGCAATTCGCCCGCAAGACATTCCATCAAAAGCACTTAGTACATTCATAATTATCACTCCTTCCTTTTTCTAGGGTATTTGAATACTGAATCCTGCCAGAAGTGACCACACTCCCTACATTTCCATAGTTGTATTCTACCGCCCTCCCCATCGTGGTATTTCGCTGATAGGGGTCGTGGTACGTGCAAGTGGTCGCAGTTCCGGCAACGTACCTTGAGGCGGTCCATCAACCGCCCCATCACTCTGCCCTCTTAGCCACCATGTCGTCAATCTTCAGCATGGCCGTCGTGACCTCTGTAGCGCTCAGTATAGCCTGTCTGACTAGCTTCATGGGCTCAACCACACTCAGCACAGCCATATCGGTCAGCCCGCCTTCCTCGACGTTTGGCCCCATGGCCTTGCTCTCCATGAGGGGGTCGTCATACAGGTGCTTCCTCATTCCGAGTATGCAATCCAGTGGGTCATGTCCGCTGTTCTCAGCCAGAGTGGCTGGTATTATCTCCAAGGCATCGGCAAAGGCCTCTATGGCCATCTGCTTGCGTCCACTGACGCTTGCCGCCTCAGTCCTTAGGTGATAGGCTAGAGCCGCATAAGTGGAACCCCCGCCCCATACGTAGTCCCCACCTTCCTTCAAGAGAGCCGCTACCCCTAGGGCGTCATCAAATCCCCTCTCGGTCTCATCGAGAGTGGTTCTAGTGGACCCCCTGAGGACCAACGTGTTGACTTCTGGGCTATCACCCTCCACGAAGAGGTACTTGACATCGTCAATCTCCTTCTCCTGTATCAGAGTCTTCACTGAGCTCATCCCCTCGGAGGGCGAGTGGTGCACAGGCACTCCTAAGGATGCGGATAGGGATTGAATCACGCTCTCAGGTATCCTCCTGACTACATTCACGTTGTTCTTCTTCAGATAGGACACTGCTGAGTCTGATACACCATCTCTGACGAAAACCATACCTTTGTCCCCCAGCGCCTCTATTATCTGCTTGGCTGACTGAAGGACGTCGTTGTTAGCAGATGATTTTAGTTGCGAGTACCCCTTCATATCCAGTTGCACTTGAACGTTGTCGTCTGTCTTGGTAGGCTCCATCCCTGAGTTGAGGAGTATGACGTTCGTCTCAATTGGCTCTCTATACTCATTCTCCAATGGTAGAGTAGTCGTCTTGTTCACCACGACTCCCTGAATCAGCTCAGAGTCTGATAACCCACCTCCGGGTAGGCATATTACTCTAGGCTTGTTGGTAGTGCCATCCAGTGATTCTTTCACTAGAAGAGTGACATGATTCATATCTGCCGCTAAGGTCTTTCCTGTTATGGCTGTCTTAACTACAGCACTGAGGGAGTCATCCATGTTTATTGGTTGTCTACCAAGCTCATTGAGTCTCTCTATCGCTAGTCTAGCCGCATCGTGATAACCCATGCAAACCAGATTAGGGTGCAGTCCCTTGTTCAGTAAGCCCTCGCTGTTAGCGAGAAGCTGACCAGCGACTATGACTGATGATGTCGTACCATCGTAGCACTCAGCCTCCTGTGTCTTAGCGCATTCGATAATCATCTTGGCAGCTGGGTGACTGACGTCTAGCTCGCGTAGTATCGTGGCTCCATCATTAGTGACAATTGTGTTACCACCAGCATCCACCAGTAGCTTATCCCTACCTAATGGGCCTAGAGTGGTTTTGACAGTGTTGACAATTACTCTAGCCGCTTCTATGTTAGTCCTGAGTGTTATCTCTGTCTTGGTGTCGCTCATTCTTCCTCGCCTCCATCAAATGGGTACCCGACCCGCATTTTCAATTTGGATACAACTCTGCTTATGTCATGCAGGTTGCTTCCGCCAGTGACCATTCTGTATATTCGGTCAAAGGCAATTTGATGCTCTAGCAGTTCTCTTTTCATTTTTTCAATTTCTTCGTTTGTTACCATTCCAACTCAACCTCTACTATATCTCCAGTCTCGAAAGACCTCGACTTCAAGAATCCATGCTCCTTTGCATGGGCATACACATCGTACGTGAGCTGTGCGTCCTTCAAGCAGTAGTCGCACACCTCCTCGTACTTACCATCACGCCATCCCCTAGGAGCATCGACACTGCTCATGCTCTTGCTCTTGCCAAGCGTGTGTGATACCAATGACTGCAATGATGTCTCCAACTTACCATAAGGCAGGGATGACTTCTGAAAGAGGAGTTTAGTGTCTATGATGTTGTCCGACTTCTGCATCACATCGCCTGCGGCCCAGCAGTCCAGTGACTCTCTGAGCACTGGTAAGTCGAAGCTGATTATATTGTGACCTAGTATCCTACCACCCTTCTCTATGTGAGCAGTGATATGGTCGCCTAGAGTTCGTGGGTGTAGGTCATGGGTCTCGGCCCCATCCAAATGGACGTCTGCTTTGGTAAAGATATGTCCGTCCTTACCGTCCCATGTAGCCACGACGGATGTGTCAAACAAAGCCTTGTTGTCCCAACCGCCAATCTCCCATGAGTAGTTGCTCGTCTCTATGTCTAGTGCCATTATGTCATTGCTCATCCGTAATCATCTCCTCGGGGTAAGCTAGGCAAATGCATGCTTCACAGGAGAAACTGCCATCTGAGTTTTGCTTGTACACGTACTGCCTCCCCTTGCACTCCCAGCATACCTTCGTTTTAAGTGACATTCTTTAATTCCTCCCTTAGCCTTAGATATCCCTTGGTTCCGTCCTTGCTCTCGTTGAATATTGACTTGGCCCACTTGTCGAAGTGCTGGTACGCAGTTCCTCTGGTGATTCCAGTTTGGGCCATGTATGCCTTTATGACATCTGCTTTGCTATGCCATCCCTCTCCTCTGTTACCTAGCTCATAAGGCACAGTGGCTTGCATTGCCACAATCCACTTGTTTCTCTGAGTGGCTCTCTCGCTGACCTTGGGTCCTATCTCGACCTCTCCCTCAAGCCAAGATATCAGATTGCGAAACAGGTCGTATAGAATCTCAGTAGCCATTCTCACGTGATTACCATCGACTTCCCATTTGTCATCAAGCATGGCTATGTGTGTGGCGAATATGACTGTGTAGTTCTCCATCGCCGGTATGAATGACGATACTACATCGCTGATACCCGGACCGAGTCCGTCCATCAGTTGGTAGTACTCGTCTATAGCCGATAGTAGGGATGGTAGGAATGTGTACGGGTCAGCGGTATACATAGCCTGCATCGTGTCTTGGAGTAACTCCTCTTGCTCTGACCTAGACTTCGTGTCCCACTCAAGCACCGAGCACTCTGTAATCTCCAGCACCCTGTTCTTGAGCTTCTTCTCCAGTGTTGTGAAGTAATCGACCAACTCATCATACGTAACTTCCATCTTAGGTATCTTCTTGTAAGCCATTTCGGCCCTAAGCTCGCTTACGTTCTTTCTACGGTTCATGTCCCAGTGAGACCAGTATAGTAGAACTCGCTGGAAGATACCCTTTGTCAGTACATACTCCTTGACGCCAGCAGGTGGGTATGTGGTAATCCACAATGACACTAGGGACTCAGTCTCTATTCTTCCTGCCTTAGTGTGCTTGACTAGGACGTTGTTGTTGCTACCCACTGGGTTGCATGCCGATTGTAGGTAGAGAACAGTCTCTGAGCTGTGCTTGTTGGGGTTGAGAATAATCGACCCCTCATCGAAGTTCAAGGCCTTACGCCCATTCAGGAAGCCTTCTTTGAGAATTTGCTCCTTGTTACCCTCACCATCAGTAATCTCCTCGAATCCTCCTATGAGACCTGCATCTGTACCTGTTGTGTACAAATCGGTAGGTATGCCTACTGAGTTCAGTATGTCGCCCACGAACTCCCATGCTATCGACTTGCCAGTTCTACTGGACTGAATCCAGAACGAGTGAACTCTAGGGTCCAAGTGGCTAGCTCCCCATGGTATTCTTACATATGGCACTGCCAATTGACCTTGAACGAAGAAGAAGGATAGCATAGCTGGTATGTCATTATCCATCGATACGTTTCCGAAGTGTTTGATATAACCGTCAAACACAGGATATTTCTTCACTGCCTCGTACTCACTTGCGTCCTTCATCTTACCAACTCCATTTTTGTTTCTCCATACCTTGTTTATATAGTCATCTTCTTTTCATTACATTTCTCTCTATGTGTATGACTTCCTCGCTTGTCAAAACCGATACTATTCTTTTGGCTATTTTATCACCAAGTCCCTTGACTCTCTTTAGCGATTCCATGTAGAGCATCTCCTCTATGGAGCCACATTCCTTCAGTAACCTATCGGCCATGGTTGGCCCCACTCCGGGTATGCCTAGTAGTACGTCCTTCCTGACGTCGTTAGTACTGACTCTCCTTATCGCTTGTGCCCCGTGTCTGGAAGCTGGTTTGTGTAGCTTGTTGTGTAGTTTGATTATGAAAAGTGCCGCCTCACTAGTATGGGGGGTGCAGAACACCTGACAGTCGAAGTCTGCCATGACTCTGCCTACCAACCCAATCATCTTGCTTTGGACGGCGCTGTAAGGCTTCTTCTGGTGCTTGACGTATTCAGCGATAGTGCCATGTATCAGAAGGAAGAACCTCTCGTAGTTAGCATCCATGTTATCCAACTGTTTCCATAGGTGACCGCTGTCACATGAATGTAGGAAGTCACCTATGCTTTTCGCCTCGACGCAAGCTCCACCGAGCAAGTAGTCTCCTACCACTAGCGTCTTCCTCTCTACAATCAGACCGGCACTATTCGCTTTGCGAATAACTGCATCACAGAGTTTTCCTCTCTCATTGCTATCTATCTGTAACTCCATCGTTCTCCTCTCCCTTGGGGACATGGAATGAACACCATTTCATATCTCCCCTCTTCCTCATTTTACATCTCTCCCCGTTAGATTTGATTATTTCGCACCTATCCTTCTCCTTCGGGTGATTGAAGCAGTGTTGGCATAGTTGTCTAGATACATACCCATTCAACCTCTTTTTCCTTATGTTCCTGCCTCTTAGCTTCACTCCGCAGTCCTTACAACATTTGCTCAAATAACTCATCCCCAGTCCCATCGTGGAATCTACACTTACCTACACAGAACCCCTCTTGTATCAGTGTAGCACATTTTGCATGCGGATATCCCTTATGTACTATACTCTCAACTTGAGTTCTGGTTATGTCTTGATTGTAATCAGCCCAACCTTGTTCGGAGCATATACCTACAATACGCTCAGTATGACTACTGAGCTCCTTCTCATTAACGACGTCGAATGGTAAGAACCACCTAAGCCTGTCAGCTAGATAAGAGGCCAAGTGATACCTAGCTCTGTGTGGAGGATTACCTGCCCCTAAAGCGGCTTGAGCTATACAAGGCAACACAATCATGTTACCTAATGACACGTCAGGCAAATCAGATACTTTTCCTCTCTTTATGTAGAATGTGCCCTTTGACCTCTCTGGTAGTTTTAACTCCATTTTAGAGTTACCATGTGCTATGTAGCCACCCCGACAATCCTGAGATAAATCATAGAGCTCATCTTCGTTTAACCCCATGATTTCTTCTGATGTCAGTGGCGTGCTCCAGCACCCTCTTCGATAGTTGTAAGAGTTAGGTATCCTAATCATACCTGCTAAATCGAAAGCGACAGTTGGGTCGTTGCATGATAAGTCTAGGAGATTGTACCACTTGGTCATTAGCTCTCTCCCAGCTCTCTTTACCCTTGTTACATCTATTCCGTCTGTTGGTAAGTGAACGTCGGATATGGGTACCCATATGTGAAACCCCCCTCCACTGAACCAGACGTAATGTAGGAAATCGTTATCCGAGAGATGCTTATGGAGTCTCCTGACTTGCTTATGCATGAAAGAGAACTCCACAGGAGCACCATTCCGCTTGAAGTCCTTGCAGTCGAAGTCCATTACGAAGTGCCTGACTATCGCACTGTTATGAGCAGCCCTGTGATGCTTAGGAGGTTGAGTCTGCCTGAATCCATATGTGGTGAAGTAAGCATCGCCACGCCCGTTCTTGTTATTCCAGTATTTCTCAAGCTCATCCCAATTGTTGACTAGCCAGCGACCACCACTGACCCCTCCCTCGCTAATCTCAAGGACCTCCCTCGGAAAGTCCAACTCAATGAAAGTCAACAAATCACCTGATTTTGTAGTTAGCTAGCTTTCTAGCATCCTTATGAATCATCATCGCTAAAACCTCTGGAGTGTAGACTAGCTCCCAATCCTTCCTCCTATTGAAGGCCCCTTTATGCACAATCACGTCCAGCACTGGAAATGACATCGGCATGTCCTGCTCGTTGTTATCGACATATGCATCTAGGGTCATTTGCTTTGTCAGACTGATTGTGTGACTCTTCGGTTCAATTAACCCATATCTGACATTGACTGTCATGCTACTATCATCTGTTCTCACTAAGTCCTCTAGCGCTATTCTAACTCTGTTTAATTTGTTATTCATCTCTTCTCTGCTCATTTTCTTTCCTCCGTTTCTGCGTCCATGCTCCAAGCAGGACATATCTCCATGAAGCTACACATCTGGCAGCTAGATAGAGTCTCTCCATCTGGCCCTCTCCACTCTTTTGGGGCTGGCTCAAATGAATCGTTCACATGTGCTCTGACCAGCTTCTCCATGTTTCTTTTCACAGTCTTGGGCGCATAGCTGGTCTTCCTAGTGTTGGTATTCTCAATCTCCCATTCCGCTTTGAGGCCACCATTGGCCCATCCTCTGGGAAATTCCCAAGCCCATGCTGATACTGGTAGGTACTTGACATAGTTACCCTCCTCTAGCATGAGCCTATAGAATTGCATTTCCTCTCTCATGCTCTTTGCTTTTCTCTGATTCCACTTACCTGTCTTCAACTCCATGAGCACAAATCCCCCATCACCATCGGAGAATACAGTATCGATAAAACCGCGCAAGTGGACAGGATAGCTCTCCCCATCCACGTCCACATCTATGGAAGCGTGCGCTGAGACCTCATTGCCTATTGCCTCCCAGTTGAATCCCTCAGTTACACTAAATCTGTTCCACTGCCACTCGAACCATTGGTCTATCACCGCTTCCTCCCCTAACAAGTAGGGCATCGGAGGGTCAGGTATCACCTTCTTCAATAGCCTCTTGGCCTCTCTCTCCTCTCCCTTCTGCAACAGTTCCACTGCTTCTTGTTTGACGTCAGTCACATTGTCCCAGAAGTACTCCACTATGGAATGGACGTTGGTACCCCTGACCATATCGTCAGTCTCCTCCTCGTTGAGGCCATATATGTAGCTAGCCTTGTACTTGAATGGGCACCACAGGAATGAGCCTAGCGATGACTTACTCATCCTGAGCTTCTTGTCCATGCCCGGTGACCAAGCATATGTACTACCATGATACGACTGCTCAAGCTCCTCTGTATGAGCTTCAGGGCCTCTGTCTATGAGAGACTGCTCATTCGGATTGAACTTCATGAATCTCATTCCCCACACCCCTCGCATCTCATCTGTGAGAACTCTCTGTTGCACATAGGACAGATTGGAATGCCTTTGAGAATTAGGGTATCAGTCAGCCCTTGCCAGCCACAAACGCACTTGGATATCATTCATCTTCCTCCGTTTTTTCTGTAGGAGGTTTTACGAAGTCACTAATTGCTAGAGGTTCTTCATCGACAAAAAATGTTTTACGCATTGCTTTGCGCCTACGCATAGTCCGCATCATCAGCATCTCCACCCAAAAGGCTAGGAAGAAATACACAATAATAACGCTAGATATTATCATACCATTTTGATAGAGCAACTCTAAGTTGCTATTTGTTTCATATCGTATCTCTAACTTACTTGAGTTGAACAAACCTAGTCCACCTAATCCCATACCAATTATGTAATTGAATAATTTTCGATAACTCACTTACTCTCCCTCCATCTCAATGAGCTTCTGTAGGTACACCGCTAGGTCCATTGCTTCCTCTTGAGCGTGTATGAGCCATTCTAGCTTGGATAGTGGTGCGGTTTCCATAGTTACCCCATACTTTTTCTTGCCTACCTCAGCTCTGGATTGTATCTTCTTACAAACCTCATCCTCTATTCTACTCATACTCGTTCCTCCATACCTTGTTTATATAGTCAAAAATACCTTTTTGGCATAGCTTCCCCTGATGCCTTCCTCACGTCCCATTCCAAAGCCTCGTATATTCTCGTGAGTTTCTTACGAATGAATTTCTCGACGCAGAGGTCGTAGTCTATGTGGTATCCGTCTATCTCCTCGAAATCTCGGAAGCCGACTACCGCAGTGTGAGGCTTACCCTCAGGTGTGGCTTTAACGTATAGCCACTGTAGGCTATCACCCACTCTGAATGGCTCCTTAGGATTGATGTGTTGATTGTAATACATTGCCGCTCTAGCAGCCATTGGTGGGGTCTTCTTGTATTTGGCCTGCCCCCATCTGCCATAGGGTGCTAGCTCCTCTGCACTCCTCTCCCCTTTGAGCACGGACAGAGCTATCGGTCTCACGAACTCAGTGACCTCTTCCTCGCCCGCGCCAGTTCCTATCATTTGGAATATGCTACCTTGCATCTCCTTAGTGACGGGGGAGACGCTTGAGGCTTTGAATGAGAATCCTGTCACCTTGAGGTGCCCCTTCTTCTCCGGTGGCCAAACCATGATACCGAAGTTCTGGTTCTTGACGCCAGCAGTGAGCCAGTAGTCGAAGTAAGCCTCGAGCTCTATCTCCATGTTCGGTAAGTCGTACTTCTTCTGAATGTAGGAGTTGAGGTTGTCTAAGTGTCCCTCAATATCATCAAATGGAATCTGAATGTAACCTGAGTCTGTGTGGCCCGCTAATGCAGTGTAGCCCACGTCGTCGCTTCTGTCGAGCAAGGTGCGAATGCACTGCCTGCCGTAATATGTGATGGTCGCGCCGATATCAGGGTCAATCCAACCTCCAGCCACCGACTTCTGCGATACGTATCCGTAAGTAGCATTCGTGGCTACCTTGACTGCTGTTTGCATCATGTCGTACTGTAGCTTCTCCTCCTCAGTCTTAGCTTCCTTGAGTAGTTTTTTGTACTTCGCTCGCAATTCGAGCATGCCCTTGAGTATGGAAGGTATGATGCCTATTTCTTTAGTGTTCCAATGAGTGCCATTTGGTACGCTTCTGATACCATCTCCGCCTGCGCTCTTCTTGGTTGTGAGACATAGGTTAGCATCGACGAAGATAGTGGGGTACATTGATTTGAAATCTATGCAAGCCACGTTCTCGTGCCTGCCCGGCACCGTATCGGGGACTGTAGCCGCTTGGTAGTCCTGTCTCGTCGCTGTCCTTGTGGTCACGGCCTTCAAATCAGTGGCTCTGGATATCAACCCACGAAAGTATCTCGATACGTTACATGTGCTTTTGAAGGGCACACCGCAGTGCTTCTGCATGGCTAGATGGTATGGTATAACGTTGATTCTCTCGGATGCCCTTCTCAATAGAGTAGTATCACGTAGACAGTAGTCGACGAACTCATCGAAGTTATCCAACCACCAAGTGAATACGTCCGCATCCATCTTGGCCCCCTCATCACCGAACTCCTTGTCCAGCTCCATGTCCTCAGCGATTGTGGCTAGCTTCCTGTTCCTGAATTGGCCTCTACCGCTCTTCTGCCATAGGGCTTCCAACCCAGCGCCAGTGGACCACTCCTGTGCTGTGTCGTAGACTAGCCTACCGAGTATTGGCTGTGAGTTCTCACGATATCCCTTCTTGCCCTTCCTCATGACCTGATGCAAGGGGCTGAGCTCGTCGCCCTTACCATGTACATCGAGTCTCTCAATTAGCTTCGGTAGGTCTGCCCACAGCAGTGCATGAGCAACCAATATGTCTGGGTCGCATTCGTGTAGGTGGCCCAACATAGCGACCAGCATCTCCTCCTCACTAGGGAATAGGTAACGCATGTACCCGCCCTCCTTCTCGATGAAGTCCACTTGAAACTCCTGATTGTGCCTCCAAGCGAATACCACTGGGTGTTCTGCGAGAGTATCGTCAATGGCTATCATCGTAATCTCTTTCTCATTCATCGTCCCATCGGGCTGCCACTCCATATCGAAGTACCATATCCTTGGATGGAAGTCGGGGATGTCATCCGCTACTGGGTACAGATGCCTCATGACCTGCTCCTCGTAAGTGATGTCTCCCTCATAGGTCTGTAACTCCCTCTTGATGTCATGAATATCCGATGGGTTGGCTAAGTCTAGCCTGTGTAGCTTGACTCTCGTATTGAATCTGCTAGCGACTATACCGGTAGCCTCTATCGTATCCCTGACTCTGGTGCCGGGGTATCTGGCTGTGACTCTGCTGAGTCTCCTGTGATTTGTGTTCTGTGGAATCCAGCAATGAGGGGGTATGTAGGAGGGGTCTTCGTCATTGGCATCTATTGTATGAACCGCCAAATCTCCGTCCTTCCCCCTGTACCTAGTGTATATCGATGGTCTGCCGACTCCTTCCCATTCGTTATTAGGGTAATAGTAGTCGACAATCACGAGAATCACATCTGTTGGTCTACTATAATTAACAGTCTCTGCACGCTCTCATTGGTCTGTCTGATTACAATAGCGCACTGGTCTCCGAAGTGTATCTTGGATTTCATATTGGCATCCACTAGTGATAAGCACGGTAGTAGCCAAGGTCCGAAACTAGCCTCGAGGGTGTGGTTGGGCCCGTCTGCGTCCTCTAGCTTACTAACTGCGAACATTCTGGTGTCGTGTTGCTTACCTACCGATACCGATATCTCGGATTGGTTGGCGCTGATAACATAATCAGAGTTCTTGTTCACTAGGTTTGTCAGCCCAGATAATCTGAGGACTTCCGTTAGCTTGGTCGTAGCCGATAGCTCATGCACGTTACCCCCAAAGGTTTGCCAGTCGTCCTCTACCGCTGTCTCTATCAGCTTCTCGTAGTTAGTCACAATCTTATCACTCAGTATATCCATGATGGGTAGGGTCATTTTCAGATTGCCATTGATGATGTAGAGAGTCTTCCCGCCATCTGCCTGTCTGATAGTCACATCGCCATCGCACTTCTTCAGAAACGAGTTGACTTTGGACAAATCGCTTATGTTTATCCTCCCCGGCTTTACTTTGACGCCCGGATACTGTTGGAACATCTTGTAGAAGTATGTCTGGTATGCCACAGCATAACCCAGACACACTGGGTTGTCGTAGATAATCAGGGATAGGTCATTGACGTTGCCCTGAAACTGTCCCAAGTGCTTCTGCCACTCTCTCTTGGGGAGGGTAATCCGAGCCATGTAATCACTCTAACCTTGATAGCTCGGGCAGACCCATGAACTTGGGAGGCTTCCCATGCTGTGTGACTAGAGTCGTTACTCTCTGTCCCTGTAGAGTCGAGTCGGTCTTGCTCTTGGTGAATGTCGCTGTGTACTTCTCACCAGTCATCTCGCCCTCGTCATCAGTGGACACTTCCCTACGACAGTGCACTATCTGGTACATATACCCAGCACTGCTCTTCTCCCAAGCCGGGGCACCATCGGTCTTCGATACCTTCCCGTCCTTGTAGACGTCCTTCATGTGAGTCTCCCAGAATACTCTCGTGCCCCTCTTCACCAAAGCTCTGCACATGGCAGTGAGCTGGTGGAACCTAGCGACCCTTACGGCCCAGTCCCATTGGGATTGGACGCGGGTGTTATCCCCTGCTCCTCTGTTGTCAGCAGCCTCTATACCGTCCTTGGACAACCCTAAGTCAGCGATACGCATACAATTAGTAGCCACGCTGTCCCACTGGTCGATTCCGCTGATTAAGACGCCCCATAGGTTGTCTGCCTCCTCAAGAGCCACTTTCATGATGTTAATGACCCTGTCATGCGTGTCTGGGTAGTTGTAAGCGCTTCTACCGCCTTCCATGTACACCCATGGCTCCCAGCACTTGATGTTCTTGTTCTCCGAGTAGTAAGCCGACTTGGTAGCTGAACCGCCTGAGTCGAAGTCTATGACCCAGAACTTCTTTGGCTCCATGCCATCGTTATTGGGCTCACTAGCAAAATCATTGCAGTACTTCTGATAGTAGTCGAAGATGATGGCGCTCTTGCCTGTATTCTCCTTTCCGACCACTGCCATGAATATGTGGGTCTTCGGCTTGTTAGAGTTCACATCGCTCATCTCAGCCCTGATGTTCTTCAAGGGGTCGTTGGTGGTCTGTTGCTGCATTGGTGTGATAGCTCCCTCGAGAGCCTTTGCTTGTCCGAATCCTGCCATCACTGCTCGCCCCCGTCAGCCTGAACCCCATCCTCAGGGGCTTGTCGCTGAACGAGGCCTAGTTCCATCATGTCGTTTAGCAACTGGTCAGTTGCAGACCTGACTGTGTTCACAAAAGTCTCCAACAGTCTGATTGACACTAACCTATTGTTAGCCAATTTCTGTATATCCTGTGCACTAACCATAAGGTTGTTGTAACCCTCTTTCAGCCTATCTATCTCAGCGTTCGCTTGCTCTAGCTCGTTCTCTATTTGTTTCTTCGTCTTGTTCATCTTCTCATCTCCTAATTGAACTGGTCAGACCCGGTGTCCCCTCCACCGGCCTGCCTCCATGCCTTCTTGGCATCCGTGTAGACGCCATATACTGTAATCGATGGAACGCTCTCCCCTTGGTCTTGCTTCATCTTGAGTCTGCCATGAATCATGACGCCTGTCCTCTGACCATATCCCCACAGCTCGTCATCAACATCCCTGAAGTGGAATGGGTGGGCTAAGTCATGTACAGCCTCGTCAATCCATCCGGCTACCTCAGCTCTGTTGCCGTCGTGTCTGTTCTGCAAGGAGAGACTGGAGAGGAATAGGCTATAGCTCTTCCAACTGTCCCCATCATCTCTCTGGAATTCTCGACCTTCTGTGTTCATCCGGGTTACCTGAGCTCTGACTAGAATGTCAGGCCCTGTGGCAACCATGCCTTGATTACCCATCCACTCTCTCTTGTGCATCTCAAACGCCTCCTCCAGCTTGTCTAGCTGAGTGACTATGACTCTGCTTCTCTCTTCCACTGTCTCTGAATCTGTCCAGAGCTTGAACGGGTCGAGCTTGTGCCTCAGATTCTCGGGGCACCACTCATCGGTGTACACCATGTTGTCCGGGAAGTCGTAGTTCGTCGATAGTACGTCCTGAAACGCCGGGGAGTTGGAGGTAGGTAGTTTGACCTGTATGGAAACAGGCACACCCACGTCTATGTTCAAGTCCTTGTTATCACCAGTCAGGTCAACACGCCATAGCATCGGCCCATCCCCTTGGAAGTAAGCCGACTTCTCATTGCCTAGGAACTTGTAGTATCTGCCGATTCTAGTTGATGGGTATGGCCTTCCTGCTTTCGATATCAAGCAGAGGTATTCATCCTTGTACCTGAAGCCGAGTGATGGAGGCTCTCCTATGAGTTCATTCGTAGCAACGACTCCGTTAGCTGTGTTGATGCTCCATAGACCATCTTCCTTGAAGTAGTGTCCAACCCTTCCGCTGGATATAGCGTCATTGGGATTCTCCTCCCATGCTTCCTCTGCGTATCTCTTGAGGTTCGCGGCCCTGTCTCTCTCGATGCCTTCCACACCAAGCCACTGACCTACGAAGGTGGTCGTCTCTCCACCTCTACCGCTAACGTTACTGCTTCGGTCCTCAATGAGCATTCCCTCAGCCCAGTCTACCAACACGTCCTCGTCCTCTGCCTTCCAATCAGTACATCCCCACTGCTTGGCGATATGCTCGATGAAGGCATCAGATATCTTCTGTACGCTCTCACCGGTTCTCTCCGATACCATGGCGAAGCGGTCCATGACCGCTTTAGGCCAATCCTCCTGCTTCCTCATAGCATTGAAGGGATTCATGTTCCCTTCACCATTCTGCATGTCTTTCTCATCTTTGTTATTCATCATTCATTTTCACTTCCTTTCTCATTTTCGCCACCAAGTAATCTAGGTAGGAATAGTGATTGCCAATCCACGTATGCTTGTGGACCAGAACGTCGCCATAAGCGACCATTATATCATTCATGGAGTCGACGTTGTCCTCATCGTCGAAGTGCTCCTGCATGTTATTGTAGAAATTGGTTAGTATGGCCTGTAATCCTCTACCCATCCTCAGTTGCTCGTGAAAGCTCCTTCTCAGGTTGAGCCAGTCATCGGCTAACACATGCTGTACGCTGTTGTCCATTGATGCCTCTAGGTCATTGATTCTATTCTCATAGTCAGGCCCTGCCGAGTTCAAGAATATCATTGACTGGCGCATGTCACCGTTGTTGAGTTGTATTAGCTTCACCAGTGGGGCAACGTCATCCAGCCCATATGCCTCAGCTAGCCTATTCGCACCTTGGAAGGCATCGACGGGAGGAAAACCATAGACCGCGCATCTGGACTTGATGGCTGGCTTTATCTTGCTGATGTCGTTACAGGTGAGAATCAGCAGGTTGTTGGATGAGTATGTCTCCATCATCCTCCTCATGGCATCTTGAGCCGTTGCAGTCAGGCCGTCAGCCTCATCGAGTAGTATAATCTTCAGCTTAGCTCCTATAGCCTTAGTTCGCATTATCTGCTTCAGCTCATCCCTCACGTAGTTGATTCCCCTGTCGTCCGAGCCATTCGTCTCGATGAAGTTGGCATCATAGTGCTCTCCCAGTAACGCCTTGCCTATCAGGTGAGCCGATGTGCTTTTGCCAGTGCCGACTGGTCCATGGAACAGCAGAGCACTAGGCATCTGCGTCTGTTGACTCTGCCAAGAGTTCAAGTCAATCTTCAGTTTCTCCAGACCTACCATGTCTTCCATGTCGGTCGGTGAAGCAGTGTATTCTTCCATAGTTCCTCCTCCAACCTCTGTTTATATAGTCAAACAGAAAAGTCGTGCCCAATCATATCTATTTCGCTATCGTATGAGTCCACCCACACCAAGAAGTCGTCCCAGTCACGGGGCAGTGGATTTTCGGTCACCCACCTCATCATGTGGAGACCGGATGAGTCCGTGATGGCATGCGACAATTCGTACATGCCATCCAGCTTGCTGAGTATCAACAACCACTAGAACACGTCATCCCTGCTACTGTAGCTCTCCTTGAGCTCCATATCGAACGGGGATAGAAACGCCTCTACACACGCCTGTTGAGCCATTGTGCCAGAGTTGAACAGGGACCGCCAGCTTATTTTTCTCCTCACTCTCATACCGAGCTTAGAATCGCTCCTGTTCTCGAGCCACACACCGAACCTAATCTCGGAGAGGAGTATCCCCAGCCCCATCCATTCCTCCCTTCTGTCATCAGTCTGCATCCGACCCCACCAAATCCACGTATTGAGTAATGTCACTGAGACCGCTGTCATGGTTTATCCTCATGAACACAGGCTCACTGAGTAATCCGGTCCTCCTGTCTAGGAATGGAGAGGCCACGTCAATTACTATGCATGTCTCATCAGGGATGGCTTCCCACTGGTTTTCTTCGCTGGTCTTCGTGCCAACTATCCTCTCCAAGTCAAAGGAAACGGATGCTCTCTTGGATGGTAATTCTATACATACATTGCCTATGTCCACGAAGTCATCGACGCCATCCAGAGCTTGAACCTGCATCTCCAAGCCACTCATGTGCCTGTAAGCTGACAGTCTCAAGGAGTGGATGTGGTAGTCCTTCACTAGGATATAGCCCCCATACTCAGCCGGTGAGAATCCTCC
>VMHT01090482.1_pt1 | contig 29977 bp, 20 predicted proteins | sample 4693611 | NCBI WGS metagenome assembly VMHT01 (sample SAMN12280063, study PRJNA550983) | marine metagenome | isolation source: seawater sampled from same location over 5 years 0.02-0.2 micron viral filtrate | place: USA: collected off the coast of southern California halfway between the port... ... | reverse complement strand
CCCGGCGCCGTGCTTCAATGGGAAGACGTCGCCTCCGCGCGCGACGTCCGTCTCGACGCCCGTTTCGTCGCCCGTCCCGCGTTCGCTCGCCATCGCGAGATCATCGTCTATCGCGATTCATCCGTTCTGCACTCCGCGCCCGACGTCGCGCATCGCGAGGCCGTGTGGCGTTTCATGTAATCAATCTCTCAAATCATTCATTCATGCATCTTTCCGCGTATTTAACGCCGGGTCTGGGTCGACGCGACGCCGACGCCGTGGATTCGATCTCGACCCCGCATCTCGAGTTTCCGCACTAGTGCGCGCGTCGACGCGAAGACGCCCGATGGTGAAGCTCTCGGTGGTGTCCCGCCGCGCCGACGCGCACGACGACGCCGCTTTGTCGCTCGCGTGGTGCGTCGACGCCGCGTCGCCCGATCGCGTCGCCCTGCTCACGGGATCGCTCGACGAGAGCGTCAAGCGATGGATGCCCGGCGACGGCGAGGCGCGACCGAGCGATTTAACGCGCGTCCACGCGTACACGGGACACACGCTGGGGGCGTGCGCGCTGGACGCGAACGCCGCGGGCTTGGTCGCGGCGTCGGCGCTGGACGGCGTCGTCCGCGCGTGGGACGCGAAGACGGGGGAGACGAGCGCGGCGGTGGAGAGCGCGCCGGGGGAATCGTGGGGGGTGAAATTCGACCCGACGCCGGGATCGACGCTGCTCGCGATCGGTGGAGGAACGTCGCAGAGCGTGCGCGTGCACGACGCGCGCGATGGGGAGAGGAAACAGACGCTGGAGCTGCCGGCGACGACGGCGGAGACGCCGAAAAACGGACGCTTCGCGCAGAGCGTGGCGTATTCGCCGGATGGGAAACGCATCGCGTGCGGGGCGATGGACGGTACCGTGGCGGTGTTCGACGTGAAAACGGGCAAGTGCGCGCACACGCTCGCCGGACACGTCGCGCCCGTGCGCGACGTCACGTTTTCTCCGGACGGGAAGACGTTGTACACGGCGAGCGACGACGGGTACGCGCACGTCTACGACGCCCATAATAAATCATTGATCGAGTCCCTGAGCGGGCACAAGAGCTGGGTGCTGTCTCTCACCGCCTCTCCCGACGGCACCGCCCTCGTCACCGGCTCCTCCGACGCCACGATCAAGCTTTGGGATTTAAAAACGCGCTCGTGCGCGCAAACCATGACGGATCACTCCGACGCCGTGTGGTGCGTTCGATTTTCCCCCGACGGCGCCGCGCTCGCCGCCGCCTCCGCCGATCGCTCGGTCTCGCTGTTCAATTTCGCGTGAGCGCGCGCCGCGCCGCGCGCCGCGTAGAACGTACGTTTGTGCGATAATAAAACTAGCTCGTAGGTCGACGGGCGGCGCCGCCCGGTTTCTTTCTTCTCGCGCTTTTCTCGGTTCACGACTCGTCCCGACCCCCCTCGACGACGGCCGGTCCTTCGAGACGGCCGCGACGTCACCGCGGGGCATCGCGTCGCCATTCCGAGTCGCGCGCGTCGTCGACGACGCGTGTGCGCGCGCTCGCTCGCTCGAGGTGCGCTCGAGGTGCGCGCGCGCATCGCTCGCCGCGTCCCGAGCGCGTCGTCGTCGCGCGCGCGCGTCGCGACGCCGCGACGCGCGCGCCGCGTCGCACCGCCGCCTTTCGCGACTGGATAAAGCGACGACGACCGAAGGATCGACTGACGAACGACCGGGACTCGCAGGCGGACGACGGACGAAGATGTCGCAGTATGCGATGTGCCAGATGTGCCAGACGACGAGCGCGAGCGCGAGCGCGAGCGCGAGCGCGAGGCTGAGCTCGCGAAGGACGACGGCGGCGCTTCGGGACGGGACGGCGACGTCTCGACGACGAACGCGCGTGGTGACGATGGCGGGGCGGGATTACTACGACGTCTTGGGCGTGTCGCGATCCGCGGACGGAAAAGAGTTGAAGCGAGCGTACAGACAGCTGGCGCGAAAGTTTCACCCGGACGTGAACAAGGAGCCGGACGCGGAGCAAAAGTTTAAGGAAATTTCCAACGCGTACGAGGTGCTGAGCGACGACCAGAAGAAGGCTATATACGATCGATTCGGGGAAGACGGGTTGAAGGGCGGCATGGGCGGCATGGGTGGTATGGGCGGCATGGGCGGCGACCCGTTCAGCAATCCGTTTGATTTGTTCGAATCCTTCTTCGGCGGCGGCATGGGCGGCGGCATGGGCGGCATGGGCGGCATGGGTGGACAGCGCCAAGCGCGTAATCGTCCAACGCAGGGCGATGACGAGAGATACGATCTTGAAATCGACTTCCTTGAGGCCGTTTTCGGGGTCGAGAAAGAGCTCGACACCATGCGCCTTGAAAATTGCGACAAGTGTTCCGGGAGCGGCGTCAAGGCTGGCACCAAGCCTGTGACGTGCGGGACGTGCGGCGGGCAAGGCCAAGTCGTCGCCACCGTGCGCACGCCGCTCGGTAACTTCCAGCAAGTCACTGGATGCCAAGCGTGCGGTGGGACCGGTCAGTCGTCGACACCGTGCCCCGCGTGCTCTGGAGACGGCCGCGTGCGACGCAGCAAGAAGATTCAACTTCGCGTACCGCCGGGTGTGGACAAGGGCTCGCGCTTGCGCGTTCGAGGCGAGGGTAACGCCGGCCGGCGCGGTGGACCGCCGGGTGATCTGTACGTGTTTATCAACGTGCGCGATGATCCGGAGTTGAAGCGTTTCGAAAACGTCAACATTAGCTCCACGGCGACCATTCCGTACACCAAGGCGATTCTCGGGTGCACCGTCAAGGTGCGCACCGTGGACGGGCCGGTGGATCTCAAGATCCCTCCTGGCGTGCAACCGGGAAGCACGCTTCTCATGGCGAAGCGAGGCGTCCCGAGACTCGGCAACGATTCCATTCGCGGCGATCATTACGTCACCGTGAAGGTCACCATCCCCGCCAAGCTCGGCGACGACGAACGCGCGTTGATCGAACAGCTCGACGCCAAGCAAAAGTAAGCCGCGTCGTCGTCGTCGTCGTCGTCGTCGTCGTCGGCATCATCGCGGCAAAAATAAGATTAGCGTTTATATCGGCAAGATCTCTTTCCTTCTTTCCTCTTACAAATACACCTCGTCCCTCTAACGCAATCGGATCTATCCGCTCGCTCGCCGCCGCGCTCACGCCGAGCCCCACGCGAGGCGAACTCGACGCGCGATCGCGATCGCCAGCGCCAGCACCACGCTCGCGCACGCGTACGCGCGCGCGACATCTCCCATCGTCCGTCGTTTCGTCGTCCCTCGCGTCGTCGTCGTCGTCGTCGTCGTCGTCGCGCGCGTCGTCGCGCCGTCCTCGACGCCGTCCCCATCTTTCCCATCTTTCGCGCCCTCGCGCGTCTCCCGTCGCTTGCGGCGCCGCCGCGGGAGCTCCGACCCCGCGAGTCCGATTCCCACCGCCTCGCCGTCCTCGATCTCGGTCAATCGCGCCATGGCGACGGACGTCGGCGCGCGCCGCGGTGTCCCGACACTTCGCGTCGCGTCGACGACGACGACGACGACGATGGCGACGCGCGTCCTCGGCGTCGTCCGTCGCGCGGCGCGCGCGATGTCGAGCGCGATGCGTCGACGCGAACCGCGCGCGCGCGCGACGGTGACGACGCGCGCGTGGACGACGACGCTCGAGCGCGCGAACGTTCGAGCGCGCGCGTGGACGACGCCGGCGCGGAGGACGTACGCGCGCGAGCGCGGACGCGCGAGCGAGGGAGGGAAAAATCGACCGCGCGCGAACGATGAGGTGGGTCGAGGGCGCGGACGGCGAGGCGAGGCGAGGCGAGGCGAGGCGAGGCGACGCGACGGGCGAGCGCGCGGGACGCGCGGGACTGACGACGAGACGGGCGCGCGAACGAACGATAGATTAAAGCGAAAGTCGTTCGATTGGTGCGAGATGGGGAAGAGGGGGCGTCGGCGCACGAGGTGATGGCGCTGGAAGAGGCGATGGCGGCGGCGAAAGCGGCGGGAATGGATTTGGTTGAGGTGAACGGAAACGCGTCGCCGCCGGTGTGTCGAATATTGGATTACGAACGAGTGCGGTACGACATCAGGAAGCGGGCGAAAGAGCAGAAAAAGGCGGTCAGCGCGGCGCAAAAGCGGGACGTGATAAAGGAGTTGCGATTGACGGCGAAAATCGACGTGCACGATTTGAATGTGAAGATAAATGGCGCAAAAAAGTTTCTCGACGCGGGAAATCGAGTGACGTTTCGAATCATGTTTAAGAACTCGGACGGAATAGCGCAGGACAAGCGCGCGACGCGCGGCGCAGAGATCATGGATAACATCATATCGATGCTTGAGGACGTTGAGGTCGTTCTCAAACCGAAAATGGTGGGTGCAAATCACATGACGTGTTCTCTTAAACGACCGACGAAGAAGTGAGAATGTTGTGTTGCGGCTTGCTCGCTCGCGAGTTGTAGTATTACAGTATATTAAGTAGAGATGAGAAATCACCGCGGCTGCGAACGATCTTTCTTCTTGCGCCAGATTGCAAAGTCTTGTCCAGAAAGCACGCAATCCCACGCGTCGTCTGCATGAAAATGACCAGGTCCAATTTTCATCAAAAGTCGGTCATCGATGACGGCGGCGTACACGCTCTGCTCGCACTTGACGATTTTCACTTCGCTCCGGCAGTGAATACCGGACTGTTTGCGAATACGAATCATGTCTTCGATGGGTTTGTGCAAATGTCCCCAGTTGTTGTCAAAGATGTGATCCCAGAAGATTGTCGGCGTGCCCGGGTGGGTCAGGATGTACGCGTATCCTTGAAGCTCTTTGTCGCGAGGAAACCGCCAGTGGCCTTGCGTCGATCCAGTGTCGTGATTTTCTATGAAAGTCACCGCTCGACTAGGCCACCAACCCATGACACCCGGAGCCTTGCCTGCTTTATCCGATAAGCGCCAATACTCTTGGCGTTCAAATACGGCGTGCAGGATGCCCTTGGTGGTAACGTCGAACGCGCCGGCGTTTCCGCCGGCGGCGTTGAGCCAGTTCACGATCCGTTGTCGATGACCATCTTGGTTGTAATCCAGAGCATCCATGTTATAGGCCAACGAATCCCAGTACTCACCGACCGCGAACTGCGGATTCGTCGCCTCCATGTAATCCTTCACGTGACCACCCCAGAAACCTCTCACGTAATCGAGTCGCCAACCGTCGTAGCCGACTTCTCGCATGAGCCAGCTCATCCAATCTTCGAGATCAGCCTTGACGAAAGCTTGATTATGGTCGATATTAGGAGCTGCATGGAACATTTCACCATCGGCTTTGTTTCCTCGGCCATGAAAATTGGGATCATCTGCCACGATGGCTGTCGCGTCCCACGGTAACTTGCCTCCAAACTTGTTGTACGTGCCGGGTACGTCGCCTATGAAATGGGCGCATCGATGGTTAAGCACGGCATCACCGAGCGCCATCACACCATTATCGTGCAAAGCCTTGATGGCGCCCTTTAATTCTTCCTTTGTGCCGTATCGAGAGTCCAAGTTATAATAATCCAGAGGCATGTAACCTTGCTCGCTGACGCTCGATGTCGGCGGAGGCAACCAAACCACCGTGAATCCTAGTTCCGCAATGGTGGGTGCAAGTCGCTCGACGGCTTGGTACCATGGAGCCTTCCAAGACTCCCAGTTGAAGCCTTGAAGCAAAACTTCCCGACCGTTACCGACGGCTGATTTCTGAGGCTTTTGAATTCGCTCCGCCGGAGCAAAGTCGTCTTCGCTCAGTGGTGGAGTCGCCACCTCGTACTCGACTTGCATATTCATATCAAGCTCCTTCTCTTCGACTTCATCCATGGAGTCGAGATGCAACTCCGCCGCACGAAACGCAGCGGCTGTGGCGACGTCTATCGCTTCCTTAGTCCGCTCACCAGTGAGATCGAGCGTGGTGCTTGCGTACGCCGGCTCGGGCATGGGAATGACAAAATCGTCGCCATTGCGATCAAGCCACCGTCCTTCTCCACCATTTTCTTTGAGAACAAACCGCATCGCAGTGGGTGCGTTTCCGAGCTGAAGCTCCGCATAACTCATCTGAATCCGATCGGACAGCGGGTTCTCGCATTTCTTCATGGGAGTCTCGCACGCTTTGCCCGTGTCCCCGACCACTGAACCTTCTGGGCGCCATTGTTCCGGAGGCAACGTCCAAACATCCGCACGCGCGCCGCGAGGAACAATACCCCAATGCAAAACAATATTCCACGGAAGTTCAGCTTCTACACGCACCAAGACTCCACCACCCTCGACGTTCTTTTCCACTACGGCGCCAACTCTATAACTCACTTCTTTCTCGCGAATCAACTTTTCTTCAATGGTGTTCGTAGTGAGCCAAGGACCCTCCACCAACTTCACCGGCAGCGGTTCATCTATCGACTTAGTGATAGTGCGGGACTTTGTTACCATCCTCTTCACCTTTCGCATCCCAGTTTTGAGCGTCTTCGGCTTTTCCATGGGAGCCGCTTTGGCCAGTTCAAGTTCCGGTTCAGAGTCCTCATCCTCAGGCGGTCCTTCATCTCGCGCGGCGATTGGCTTGATAGATGTCAAACCGTTCGAACCAGCGCCAAAAAGTGACTCAACTAAGGCGTTAATATTCTCATCTTTCGTGTCGAACGGCTTGGGGTCCACAGGCGGGGTTAGAAGACGTTTCCACGCGTTTGCCGGCTCGGAGATTTCTGACGACGCTGCTGAGACGACTTCCTCCTTGACGGGAGAGCTCGCGCGCGCGTTCAAATCGATGTTCACTTCGACCACTGATGAAAGTGAGGCGAGAGATTCGTCCAACTCTTGCTCCTCTTGTTCCTCTTCGTATTCGTATTCTTCGTCCTCTTCAATCTCTTCCTCATAATCTTCCAGCATAGTAATCGTACGCGTCACTAACTCAGGTTCCGGCGGCTGTGGTATCGGCACGTGCCAATCTCTTCCGTTCGTGTTATGAATCCAGCGATCTTTCTTTGGTTCTTTGAACAGGAAGTTGATTGCGTAAAAGCCGTCCGCTACGTCACCTTCGATCGTAGCCGTGAGCGTGGGGCTCAAGCGTGACGACGTCGGCGTCATGCGCGTTTGACATACCCCCGTGGTTTCAATCGTAAACGGCGGTCTAATTTTTACTGGAGGTGTCTCCATGTTATCCCACGTTTCCTTACTAGTCGCCACGCCCCAATGCATGCGCAAATCTTGCCCTTCGGCGTCCATGTCCGTTTCCACGGTGACCTTGTACTTAACACCATTCGTCTCGACCCGAACTTTCACAGAGGCTTCCACGCGCTCGCGCGCCTTGACGACGAAACTTTTCGTGTAAAACTCATCCTTGGCGAATTCAGCGGCGGCTTCGAGTTCAATCGTCGCCCCTCCCGCTTCTCCTCCGCTCATCGCTCGCGTCGTCGTCGTGGTCCCTCGCGGCATCTGTAAACTCTTTGTCCTCTTCGACTCCCCGAGCTCGAGTCTATCGTCACCGTCCCGTTCACCGACCGTCACCGATCGCGCGCGCGCAAACGTTCGACACCTCGCCCGCGTCGTCGTCGCGCATCGCGCGCCGCGTCGTCCATCTCTCTCCGCCTTCGCCTTCGCCTTCGCCTTCGTCCCGCCGCGTCCCCGCGCGTCGCGCGTCGTTCCCGCGACGTTCGCGCGCATCGACTCCATCGCGCGCGAAACACCCGCGCTTTCGTCGACGCTCGCGCGTCCGTCGCGCGCTCGTCGCGACGCGCGCCGAACCGAACGCGCGCGTCGTTCGATCGGTCGTCGTTCGCGCCAACGCTGTCACGATCGGCGTCGCGTCGTCGCGCGCGCGCTGCGGTGCGGTGCGGTGTCGCTCGCGACGACGCGCGCGCGCGACGATCGTCGTTCGTCGCGCGCGCTCGCGTGCGGCTCGGGCGTTCGACGCCGCGCGGCGCGAGGGCCAAGATGTGCCGAGGCGCCGGGGCGGTCGCCGCGCGCGCGTGTTTGAAATGGAGCGCGGGTCGGAGGTCGCGAGCGGTGTTGCGTGCTTACAAGCGAGCGGAAGCGTGATTAGTTTAAATAGTCGGGAAATCGAAGAGAATGTCTTCGTCGTTGACGTCGGCGTGGACGTTCGCTTTGATGGGCTCGTCGTCGAAGGACATGCGCGCGGTGGCGACGGAGACGGGGTGTTCGAAACCGGCGGACGCGTCGCGAGAGGGCGATTGTCGGACGCCGCCGGCCCGGTTTTGACTGACGTAAAGCTGTAAATCGCGGGATAGCTCTTGGTGCTTTTTCTGGAGGTCGTGGATCTCGGCCTCGAGGGCAACTTGCTCGCGGAGGTAGTCGCCCTGACTTGCGCCCGGAGCCTGGACCATGGAGACGTTGCACAGACGAAGCTTGACGTTTGCGTCGTGGAGATGCGCCACGGTGTGCGAGATTGCTTTTCGTAAAGACGCGAGCTTGGACGTATCCGGTAAGCACGCGGACTGCTGCGTCATTTGATCGTCGTAACGGGCGAGTCGCTGATTCTGAAGCATCTCCAACCGCAACTGTTCGTTGGCGAGGTGCAGCGAGTTGCCCCAAGCCATGTCCGTGCTACTGTGCGCTCTCGCCCCGTTCTGGTGCTGCATGAATTGCGAGATGAAGTTGTCCGGATCGGTTTCATCGAATACACGTCTGAAGCCGTTTTCTTGTCGTTCCGCTTCTGTGAGTTTTCTTCTACCACTCGCCTTCGACGCCGGTTTCTGCTCCGCCGACTCGATGGGCTTCCTCTTCATCACCGTACCTTTCACCGACATGGGCTTCAACTTGCTCACTCGCTCTCGGATCTGTGTTTGACGCTCACGCGATTGATTTTCCGGGCGCAGCAAACACGATTTTGGCGCCGTTTCAGTGCCGCACTTGCCCTTCTTACTGCGCTTGCAGACGTCGCATTTGAACGATGCCACGCGGCTGCGGCCAACCCTGGCGGACGTCACCGCGCCGCTCGGAGGACGCGTGGCGGTTTTCGGGCCAGCGTTTTTGAAGTCATTGAGACTTTTCATCCCAGGTGGTGCGTCGCACGAGTCGTCGTCCGATGCGTCGCTAAACTTGTTCAATCCTTGCGCCCGCCAAGTCGTGGTGAACATCAGCTCGGCTAAATCGCACAGCTTTCTCATTCTGCTAGACGACGGGTAACAGGACCGACAGTTGGACCAAATCGAATTGCACGCTTTCCAAACCTCTCGAGACGACGCAAAGGCGTTCATTCTAAGTTTGTTCAGCACGATCGTCAGACCCATGGGCTCTTCCACCACGGACCCGTAATTCGCGCGCTCCACCGTCTGCGGATCGATGGGATCCCGGAAGTTCAACGCCTCGGGTTGATTTATGAAGTTTTCGAGTAAATGCTTGCATTTCTCCAGCTCCAATTGATTTTGAACGCGCTCATTCGCGAGCGCAACATCTGATCTAGGGAATAAATCCTTATCTTCCCGTCCTAACCCAACCTGCGTCGTGTTCGCGCCATCCGATCCCGCGCTCGTCGCAGCCGTGGAATCGAGCGAAAGCACGCTCGCAGATTTCGGCATCTCGAGCGCCTCCCGCGATATTCCCACGCTCGGAATGCACACTAACCCCCCAAGCTCGCCGATTCCTCTCGAGGTCCATTTATCGTCGAAATACGCGCGAACGACCCGAACGGCGTCTAGCCTCGACGTCGCTCCCTCCCTCGTCCACTTGTCTTCTAAAAACGCCCACGTGCGCTCCACGTCCACTTTGTAATCATCCGTCGTGTCGTACTTCCTATCGTACGCCCGCTTGATCACCCACTCCAATCGTCCGCTCGGTCCATCGCCGTGCTCTCGTTCGATCTCCTCCGCTCGAACCGATCGCACCGCGAGCGCCCTCGAGTCCTCCCCGTCCTCGCTCGATTTCCCGCTCGTCGACGTCGGTTCGCTCGATCGCTCGAACGCCTCTCGCGCTCGCGCGTGTCTCAGCGCATCAAGCGTACACTACGATAAAATCGCGCGTCACGCGCGCGCGCGTCGTCAGTCACGTCGTCCCGATCGTTTCCTTCCCTCTTCCTCCGCTCGGCGTCGAGATATTTCCTTCTATCCACAACCGCCTCGGCGTTTGAACCATCGTCCCGTCCTTCGCCGTCGTCCGCGCGTCCTCGCCGACCCTCTCTCTCGCTCGCGCGCGTCGCGCAACCTCCCCGCGCGTCGTTCATCGCGCGCCGTTCGCCCGCCTTCGCCTCGCGCGCGCGCCTCGGCTCGATAATCCATCGCCCCGCGTTCGATCGATCGTCCCTCGCGTCGTCGTCGTCGTCGTCGTCGTCGTCGTCGTCGTCGTTCGCGCGCGTCGCGGCGCCTCGCGCGCGCGCCGCGACGCGCCGCGCGATCGTCGCGCCGAAGTCGCACCTCTATCGCCAGGCGTATCGCGCCCCCGCGCGCGAGCGCGTCGCCGTCCGCGCGCATCGCTGTGCGGTGCCGCGCGACGCGGCCGACGCCCTCGCGGGTTCCGCGCGAACACGGGCGCGAGACGGCGCAGAGTACGCGTCGTCGATCGGGTCGAGTGTTTACGCACACGGGGATTCGTTCGTATTGTAGTTAGGGTCGTCAGGGTTTATGAAAAGGCCGCGACGCGCCGGCGACCGCGCCGGGACGCGCGCGCGCGGCGTCGCACGCCGACGCGCGCGGCGCTCGAGCGCCGTCTTCGCGTCCGTCTCGCGCGATGCGCGTCGCGTCGACGCGCGCGCGCGCGGGCGTCGCGGCGCCGCGAACGCGCGACGCGCGAGACCGCGGACGCCGCCGGGACGCGACCGCGCGCGCGCGACGCGGGATGCTGGGCGACGCGATGCGCGAGCGCGACGACGCGAGCGAGGAGAGAACGGGGAAACAACGCGGCGCGTCGGGGTGCGCGTGCGGGAAAGACGCGAGCGTGGCGTACGAGGCGTGCTGCGGGCGGGCGCACGGGGACGCGAACGCGGCGGCGGCGCTCGCCGCCGAGGACGTGATGCGCGCGAGATTCACGGCGTACGTCGTCGGCGACGCGCAATATATAGTGAGCTCGACGCACGAAGAGTCCAAAGATCGCGCGCGGGAGTCCCTGCTGAGGGACGCGGAGAACACGATCAAGCGAATACGATTCCACTCGTTTCGAGCGAAGCGGTCGAGCGAGAAAGACGGCGAGGCGTACGTGACGTACGAGGCGGATTACACCCAAGGAAAGGGAAGGGGAAAGATGAAAACGTTAGCCGAACGCGCGCGCTTGCGAAGAGACGCGGAGACCGGAGGGTGGAAATTTGTGGACGCCGTGGCGTTGGGCGCGAACGCGTCGCTCGACGACGCGGGCGACGCCGCCGCGCCGGGCGCGCCCGATCCCAGCCGCCGACCGATGTGACGACGCGACGACGGGCGCGTCTTCCGCTTGTGATGTAATGCACTCGATATTTGGTGCGCCCGCGCGATCCGCGACGCACCTCGAAACGTCTCCGCAGACGCCCGCGACGCCGCACTTCGCGACGCGCTCGCGTCGATCGGTCCATCATGTCCACGCCATCGCTCCGTCGCGCCTCCGCCGCGGTCGCGCGCGCGGCGTCGTCGGCGCTCGCGACGACGCGCGTGTCGTCGTCGCCCGCGATCTCGATCGCGCGCCGGGCGTTCGTCACCGCGCCGCGTCGCGACGATTTCTTTGACGCCGCCGTGAAATCGTCGTCGACGACGACGTCGTTCGCGGCGTCTCTCTCGCTCTCGCGCGCGTACGCGAGCAAGGGAAAGAAAGCGTCCAAGTCCAAGTCGTCGCAGGGCAAACGGACGAAAGGCAAGGGCATGGGCGCGCTCCCGATCAGCGCCAAGGCTGAGCACACGACCAAGGGCAATAAAAACACGTACCTCGAGGCGCTGACGAAGCTGGACGCGACGGAAATCGAGGAAAACCTGACGCCCGAGGAGCTCGCGGAGTACGAAGCGCGAGCGAAGGCGTACTCTCGAGAGAAGATGCGGGCAGAGCGCGCGTTTGCCGCAGATATTAACGAAAAGATTAGGATTAAAAAGGCGGCGATTGCGGCGTTGCCCGCGGGGGCGACGCGAGACGCGGCGATGGTGGAGGATGAAGATTTGTTTCCGTTGAAGCGTAAACTGCCCATGTACACGCCCGCGATTCCTGGGTTCTACGAGGATAAACAGAGGTTAGCCGAAGAGGCGGTGAGCGGTGGGGCGGCTTTGAAAAAGTAGAAGCGAAAACGCGAGAACGTTGCGATGAAGAATATTACTCATAGATTAGATTTCAACTTGCAGATCGGCGACAATACTAACGAGCACCAGCTTCCATCGCCGTAGTCTCCTATTCTCGTTTTCGTGTTTGTGCTATAATTGAATTCAGACGTTCTCGCGAACATCTAAATGTTCTCGCGAAGGACCTTGACGACGGACTTGAACGCGAACCACTCTGGAATGTCCTCGCCGCCTCTCAACATTTGGCGGAACTTGGTGCCGCTGAGCTTCTTGATGTTGAGACCCTTCTCCTTGGCGACATCGGCGGTGACGTAGCCTTCTTCTTCGGTGTACACGACGTTCAAGCTCGGGACGGTTTTCATGCCGAGCTCAGCCGCGTTCGCCTTGGCCAAGTCTTGGGCGTCGTACGCGCCGTAAAAGTCTTCTCCGTCGAGGGAAGACTTGGAACCAGCCATATCGCGACCGATGATGAAGTGCGTGCAGCCGTAGTTCTTACGAATGATCATGTGCTGAATAGCTTCGCGCGGACCCGCCATGTGCATGGAGTACGGGAGGTAGGCCCAGCGAATTTGCGGGTTCTTCACCTCTTCCGCGAGGACGACGTACGTCTTGTATCGCACCAAGCCCGAGATGTCGTCGTCTTGGGTCGGACCCATGGTCGGGTGAACGAGGCACACGGCGTCCTTACCGACGTTTTCCGCGTGCAAAGCGCGAGTGAAGAGCTCGTAGTGCGCGCGGTGCACCGGGTTGCGGCACTGGAACGCCACGACATCCTTACCCGCGGGCAACCCCGCGCGCACCTCGGCGGGCGTCGGGCACGGAAACGGTCGCTGCGGAATGTTCAAACCCTCAATCTTACCACCGATGTAATACTTGCGACGCTCCATGGAGATCATCGCCACGCCGGGATGCTCGATGGAGCTCGTCCCGTAGCACATCTTCGCCTCTTTCGGCTTATTCGGCTTCCACTTCGACTCCACCGTCAGCACGCCGACGTCCTTGCCCTGATACTTGAGCAACACTCTGTCGCCCGCCTTGGTGTCCTCGCAATTCGTGTCCAACACGATCGGCAGCCCGAACAACAGCTCGCTCCCCTTCAACCGCATCGTCTCCACGCAGTGTTCGTACTCGTCCTCGTTCATGAACCCTCGCAGCGGCGAGAACCCCCCCGCGCTCAGCAGCTCGACGTCGCACGCGTTTCGATCCGACAGCTCGAGCGCCCGCGTGCACGACGCGATCGCCCTCGCCTTCGCCCCGTCGTCCTCGAGCATCAGATTCACCAGCGCGCCGCCGTGCGGCGCGATCAACCCTTCGCTCTGCGACGCGAACGTCCGCTCGCGCGCCGTCATCGCGCGTCGCGCCGTCGCCGTCGCCGTCGCCGTCGCCGTCGCCGTCGCCGTCGAACCCCGAAGCGTCGTCGCCGCCGTCGCGAGCGCGTCGCGCGGCGCCCCCGGCGCGGGCCGCGTCACCGCGCATCGCGCGCGACGCAGCGCATCGCGCGCGAGTCTCGCGCGCATCGCCATCGTCCGTCGTCGCGCCGTCGTCGTGTGTCGCGCCGCGCGCGCGGCGGCGATCGATCGCGGCCCGCGCCGCGTCGCCGTTCGAGTGTTTCCATGCAGAGATCCACCCACCCGGAATACGCGCCGAATGGAGATATCGGAGCGACGACCGATCCTCAACCCTAAACACCCGGGCGTGGAAAAAGCCCCCCGACGCGACGCGCGCCGACGCCACGCGACGACGCGACGAACGGCGCGATGCGACGACACGCGACGCGCGCGATGCGAGCGCTCACGCGGTACGACGACGACGACGACGAACGCGAACGATGCTCGCGAGCGCGACGAACGAACGAACGAACGAACGAATGAATGAATGAATGAATGAATGAAACAATCGAAGCTTCGATCGCGGCGGCGGACGGGCGAACGAACGAAGGACGAACGGACGATTGACGAAAGACGCGAACGACGACGCGCGACGCGAAAATAGGATGGAAACGGTGACGACGGCGAACGGACTCGAGGGCGCGGAACGCGCGATCGGGCGAAGGACGACGGCGCGGACGATCGGGCGAGGCGCGACGCGCGGGTACGCGAAGGATTTGCGATTCGGCGTGGAGGCGAGGGCGTTGATGCTGCAGGGGTGCGATAAACTCGCGGACGCGGTGCAGGTGACGCTTGGACCGAAAGGGAGGAACGTGGTGATCGAACAGCAGTACGGACCGCCGAAAATCACGAAGGACGGGGTGACGGTGGCGAAGAATATTGAATTCAAGGATCGAATGATGAACCTGGGGGCGAACCTGGTGAAACAGGTGAGCGTGAGCACGAATGACGTCGCGGGGGACGGGACGACGACGGCGACGGTGTTGGCGAGAGCCATCTTTAGCGAAGGATGCAAGAGCGTGGCGGCGGGGATGAATCCCATGGATCTCAGACGAGGCATCAACGCCGCGGTGGAGCACGTGGTGGCCGAGTTGAAGAAGAACCGAAAGATGATTTCGACGACGGAAGAAATCGCGCAAGTCGGCACGATTTCTGCCAACGGTGAACGAGAAATCGGTGATTTGATCGCGCGCGCGATGGAAAAAGTGGGCAAGGAAGGCGTGATTACGGTGGCGGTGCGTGACGCGCGCGAGCGATTCGACGACTCGACGACGACGCGTTTTTCTCAACGTTTTCGTCGCGTTTGCGCGTCCGTCTTCGAGAGTGATGATAACAAATCGAGCTTAAAGCCTGTGAGACATTCGTGTCATACACTTTGCGCTGCTGTGGGCATTATGTCATAGTTACACTGACTCGAGAGACGACGCGGACGCGAGACGAAAACCAAAACCAACCAACCGACTGCTAGGTAGTCGTCGACGACCGACGAACACGACACTGACCGCACGCACGCGCGTACGTTTTATTCACTCGCACAGGATGGTAAGACGCTCGAAAACGAATTAGAAGTCGTCGAAGGGATGAAGTTTGACCGCGGTTACATTTCACCGTACTTTGTGACCAACCCGAAGACGCAAAAGTGCGAGCTCGAAAACGCGTACATTCTCATCGTCGAGAAGAAGATCTCGGGTCTCACCCCGCTCTTGCCCGTGCTCGAGAGTGTGTTAAAGACGCAACGTCCTCTGCTCATCATCGCTGAAGACGTCGAATCCGAGGCGTTGGCGACTTTGATCGTGAACAAGCTTCGCGGTGGCGTGAAGATTTGCGCCGTGAAGGCACCCGGCTTCGGTGACAATCGCCGATCGAACTTGCAAGACATCGCCATCTTGACTGGTGGCACCGTCGTCAGTGAAGATCTCGGCCATAAGCTCGAAAATGTCGAACTCGACATGTTGGGCTCCGCCAAGAAGGTGACGGTGAGCAAGGACGACACCATCATGTTGGACGGCGCCGGGGAATCGAGCGCCATCGAAGAGCGATGCGAACAGCTCAAGGAAGCCATGGCCGAGACAACGAGCGATTACGATCGCGAAAAGATGCAAGAACGACTCGCTAAACTGAGTGGTGGTGTCGCCGTGCTCAAGGTTGGTGGTGCTTCCGAGGTTGAGGTGGGCGAAAAGAAGGATCGCGTCGTCGACGCGCTCAACGCCACCAAGGCTGCCGTCGACGAGGGCATCGTTCCGGGTGGGGGGTCCGCGCTCTTGCACGCGAGCAAAACTTTACAAGCGCTCGAAGATTCGTTGGAGGTTTTCGATCAAAAAATTGGCGTCCAAATCATTCGCGAAGCGATCAAGCGCCCTCTTCGTACCATCGCTCAAAACGCCGGCGTCGAAGGCTCCGTAGTCGTCGAAAAGGTCTTGGCGCAGACGGACATTGGCGTGGGTTACAATGCGGCGACGGACGAATACACTGACATGGTTAAGGCCGGCGTGCTTGATCCGCTTAAGGTTGTCCGCACGGCGCTCACCGACGCGGCGTCGGTGGCGTCGCTCATGATGACGTCCGAGTGCATGATCACCGACATCAAGGAAGACAAACCAGCCTTTTTGCCCGGCGATTCCGGCATGGGCGGCATGGGCGGCATGGGCGGTATGGGCTTCTAATCATACTTGACTAACGCTGCTTTTGTGAATCACAAATCTACAAATTATTTACATGAATAAAGCGGTCCTATCTAAAAACATTTTTCGAGCTCGTCGTCGCCTATTTCGTCAAACGTTGGGGCGGCAAGCTCTTTGTCGTCTATCTCGTCAAAAGTCGGGGGCTTGTACAGCAACTTCAACAGTTCATGCGACTCATCCAATAAATCTTTACTCAATTCGTGCCACGCACCTCGGATACCACGGCAGTCGGGATCGTGGCATCTCTGATAGTACGCGCACTCGCGGAAATCGATGACGAACATCACATTGTTGCTCTTGTGCGCTCGTTCGATGTTTTCGCAAAACCGATTCCCAAACAGATTGAGGATTAACACACGATACTCTGGAAACGCTGTCCACGAGCGCACGGCCGCACCGCCGTGACCGCTCCAGCGATCAAAGTCTTTGCAAACGAACGAAGCCGTGCGAGGACAAGGTCCGATTGCGTTGCCGTTGAACTCAGACGCGGTGCGCGCTAGGTGAGACCCGGTTCGATATCCTTGGAATGCTTGTCCGCGCAATACCGAAGTATGCGTGACGCCTTCGAATCGAATCACTTTGGCTTCCAAAATCAAACACGTCGCTGACACCAGCGATCGTTTGAAAGTTTCAAAACTTACTTCAGATTTACTCTTCCAAAATCGTCCGGTAGTCTTCAGAATCGGTTTATTCGTCTCTTCGCTGTGCTTGTTCGACAAGTAGAGGCGAAACACTCGATTTCGGGTGTACACACCAAGATCGATGAACGGCTCGGTCTTTTCGACGTCGTCTTTCTTTTTGCGTAAGAACATCGCGTCGCATCGGTCGTCCTCGCCGCGCCGCGACTCTACGGTGTGCCAAAGTTTTCTGACAAAGTGCGCACAATGCGAATTGTCGGCAAAGACTTGATCATCAGGAAGTTGTATGATCAAGTGACGACTGAACTTGGTCTCGCTTTCGCTATCGAGCTCGACGATGTGCTCCTGCTCATCAAACTTGGACGTGTCTATCTCCGGCGTCGCCTTCAGCTCCTCTACGATGAGCTGAACCAACCAATCCATCATTCGCACGCCGTCGACGTCTGGGTTTGAAACCTTGGAAAACTCAACGTCAAAGTACAAATGACAATGGGTATCTTCTCGCATGAGTTCGTAATAGTGGCGCTCCTTCAGACTTTCGTAATATTTCCAAAACGTGCGCAAGTCTTTCGGGCCGAGCATTCGAACCCCGACGTATTGTCGAAGCCCATCTTTCTCTTCTAATTGGCGGCAAAAGTACATGTAGGGCTCTTGCACATCTTCCGAAAGTCTCCTTTGATCCACAGCTTCGAACAATTCTTGCTGCCTGTAACTTTTGATCCAGAATCGGTCTGGTTGCTTGCTCTCTCTTTCGTCCTCTTCTCGCACGACTCGCTTGCGCCTTTTCCTCGTGTCTTCCTCCTCTTTCTTTCGTTTCGTGTCTTCTCCGTCGTAGAAACTGCTGGGATCATACGGTCTTATCGCGTCGACATCTATGGATGTACGCGCTTTCGTGTTCTCGTCCTTCTTCGGAGGCGAAAGCCGTGGATCGTATATTTCTCGCATCTGCCGTCGTTCGTAAACCGTTGCGTCGCGGTCAGTCGCCGTCGCGTGTGAAATCGCACGAGTATGTAGACCAATTATGGCTCGATACGCCATATTTGTAGGCGTATCAAGATGGAAGGATGGCCATTGAATTTACCGAACGTAAATTATTCTCCCAAAGACGTGTGCGATGGGAAAGACTCAACAGTTCGGAGAGCGAGAAAAACCGCGCAAAGATCAGATTTTCCTCGGATTACGGTTCATAATCACAGCAAAACTCAGCTGACACGCATGAATGATTGTTGTGCATTGTTCATCATCGGAATATCTCTCTCTCGCGCGTCGCATTCAAGAAAAACCATCCACCGGTGAGCCGGAAAACGCCGTCGACGCGTCAGACAAGGCTGAATGTTAATCCACAGGAGTGTTCAGACACAAACGTATACGTCGTATGGTATATCGTCATCAGCCGCGTCGACATCACGTTCTCCGACCGCCTCACCGCCGCCTCCCTCGCGCGCGTTCCCGGTGTCCTCCCCGTCGTCGCGTTCCGAAACGGCTCAGTCTTATGCATAATGAGTTCATCGAACAATGGCCACAAAGTCTCGTACAAGAGGTGTCAGAATGTGGTGATCATCATCGCCGTTTCGCAATCGCACGCCGCGGTCGCATTTTCTCGCGCGTCGCCCCCTCGCGCGTCCCGAGCGACCGTCCAGACGCCGCGCGAACGATCATTCACCGATGCAAACCCATCGCCCGCGCGCATCTTCACCGCGCTCGCGCTCTCGTTCGCGCGCGTTCGAGCCATCGCGCGCGCGCCTTCGCACGCACCGTTATCGCGCGCACCGCATGGTCGCGTCGTCGTCGCGACGCGCGTCGACGCGCGTCGGAGTGGCGGTCTTCAGTCGCGGCGGCGGCACATCGCGACGACTCGACGCGACGCGACGCGACGCGACGCGCACGACCCGCGAGACGACCGCGCGCGACCGCTCGAGATCGAGCGCGCGACGTCCGTCACCAGTCCTCACCGTCGCGAGCGCGTCGAACGCGAGCGAACGCGCGAGGCGCGAGTGGCGGCGGCATGGGTGGCGGCGGCGAAGCGAAAAAGGCGAAAAAGGAAAAGCGCGCGAAGCGCGACGGCGACGACGGCGAAAGGAAGAAGAAGGCGAAGAAGAGTAAAAAGACCGACGCGGGAGCGGGCGATGCGGACGATTCGAGCGGGCGCGAAACGCGCGAGGAGGAGGCGGTGGAGAGAATCGAAGCGGCGGTGGATGGAATACTGAGCGAGACGACGTTCGAGTCGCTCGAGTTGAGCGCGCCGACGATGAAAGGGATCGAACAGATGGGATTTAAGACGATGACCGAGGTACAAGCGCGGTGTGTGCCGCCGTTGCTGGCCGGGAAGGATGTGTTGGGGGCGGCGCGGACGGGGAGCGGAAAGACGCTGGCGTTTTTGGTGCCGAGCGTGGAGTTGTTGTACCACGCAAAGTTCATGCCGAGAAATGGGACGGGAGTGATGGTGCTGTCGCCCACGCGTGAATTGGCGCTGCAGATTTACAACGTCGCGCAACAGCTGATGGAGAAGCACTCGCAGACGCACGGATTAATCATCGGAGGCGCGAATCGACGCGCCGAAGCCGAACGCTTGATCAAGGGCGTCAACTTGCTCGTCGCCACGCCTGGACGGTTGCTGGATCACATGCAGAACACTCGTGGATTCACGTTTAGCTCGCTCAAGGTGTTTGTCATGGACGAAGCCGATCGCATGCTCGATATCGGGTTCGAGGAGGAGATGCGAACCATCGTGAAAATGTTGCCAAAGGAGCGGCAGACGATGCTGTTTAGCGCGACGCAAACCACAAAGGTTGAAGATTTGGCGCGCTTGTCGTTGAAGAGTCCGATTTACATCGGCGTCGACGACTCGCGCGCGGTGTCCACCGCCACGGGCGTCGAGCAAGGGTACTGCGTCGTCCCGAGCGAGCAAAGGTTTTTGCTCTTGTTTACGTTTTTGAAGAAGAACTTGAAGAAGAAAATTATGGTTTTCTTTTCGTCGTGTAACTCGGTCAAGTATCACGCCGAATTGTTGAATTATATCGACATTCCCGTGAGCGACATTCACGGCAAGCAAAAGCAACAGCGAAGAACGACGACGTTCTTTGAGTTTTGCAAAGCCGACCGCGGCGTTTTGTTGTGCACCGACGTCGCGGCGAGAGGCTTGGACATCCCCGCGGTGGATTGGATCATTCAGTACGATCCTCCAGACGACCCAAAGGAGTACATTCATCGCGTCGGGCGCACGGCGCGAGGGACGGACGGAAAAGGACGCGCATTGCTCTTCTTGATTCCAGAAGAGTTGTCGTTTTTAAAGTATCTCAAGTCGGCGAAGGTGCCGCTCAACGAGTACGAGTTCCCGACGAAAAAAATCGCCAACGTGCAGAGTCAGTTGGAGAAACTGGTGGAGAAAAATTATTACTTGCACACCAGCGCGCGCGACGCCTATCGAGCGTACATTCTGGCCTACAACTCGCACACGCTCAAGGATGTGTACAACGTGCACGCGCTCGACCTCAACGCCGTGGCGAGCTCGTTCGGTTTCCACAAACCTCCCAAGGTCCAACTCAACCTGGACTCCAAGGCGAGCAAAGGGCGCACGAAATCACGAGGCGACGGCGGTCCGGGAAGCGATTACCGTCGCCAGAAAGGCACCGGTCACAATTTTAGCGCGGAAAATCCATACGGTAAAAAGGATTCGAGCGATTCGCGTCAATTCGTACGCATGTAGTAGCCCGCGTATCACTAGCGATCAAAGACAGCAATCACTCAGTATTCATCACTCTCGTTTTACAAACTCACTTATCCATCGGTTCCAGCACGACGGGCGTCGCGCTCCCCTCTCGCGGCCACGCCTTCATGCGCGCCTTCGTCGCGTCTTCCCACTCCTTCGTCATCGTCGACGGCAACGGATCGCCTGCTCGCGCGCGCGCGCGCCCATCGTCAGTCCCCACCCCCTCCCGCGCGCTCGCGTCGATCGACCCTCCGCGCGCGCTCGCGCGCGTCCGTTCGCCCGTTCGTAGGGTCGCGCCTCGACCCCCCTCGATCGCGCGCGCGCGCCCGTTCGCGTCGCCCTCGCCGCGTCGCGCACCTCCGAACACTTTCGCGACGTTCACGGCGTAATACGTCACCCCCGCCGCGCCGCACAGCGCCGCCGTGGCGCTCGCCACCTGCGCGATCGACGCGCTCGTCATGGCGCGGCGTCGCGGTGTGGCGTCGCGCGCGGCGTCGTGATCGAGTCGTCACGTATTTAAGGACTCTTCTTGGGTCGCGAACGGTCGATCGTCGTCGCGGCGTCGTGATCGAGTCGTCACGTATTTAAGGACTCTTCTTGGGTCGCGAACGGTCGAATTCAAAGCCCGCGACGACAGACGCGGCGTCGCGCGGCGTCGCGGCGCATCGCGACGCGCGCGAGCGGACGCGCGCGAACGCGCGAGCGCGCGACGCGCGACGCGCGCGTCGTCGTCCCGACGCGTCGAGAGCGCGGCGCGAGCGACGACGCGCGACGACGACGCGACGCGAGGGGCGACGACGGGACGACGAGACGAGACCACGACGACGCCGACGACGCCGACGACGACGCGCGAGCGCTCGACGAGGGAAGGGAGCGAAATGAGCGGGAAGAAACGCGCGCGGGGCGGGCGGCGGGTGACGGTGGACGCGGAGGTGGAGACGTCGCAGCGGGAGCGGGTGACGTACGGGGCGCCGAGCGGGACGACGACGACGACGACGGCGACGGCGACGACGACGACGGAGGCGAATGGGAGCGCGCGGCACGGTGATAGCGCGGCGATGGAACGATTGTTCGCGTTAGGCGCGGGAACGGTCGCGGGGGGGGGCGAAAACGATGCTGATGATGGATTAGGGGTGTGGTTGAGCGAGAGCGAATTCGTCGGCGTCGGCGGCGGCGCGAGGGGGAAGTCGAACGCGGTGGGCGCGAACGGCGAGCGTGGGAGGCTTTCCGTGCCCGTGGCGCCGGCGTGGGAAGAATCATCGGCGGAGAAGTCACCGGGGGGGCGGAGACGACGGGCGAGCCGCGATGGCGAGGAGCGAAGACGATCGGAGGATTTGTTTGAGGAATTGTTGACAAACGTCGAGCGCGGCGCGCCGGCGCGAGACTCCGCGCCGGCGACGATGGAAGTCGCGACGACGACGACGGCGTCCGCGGTGAATACACGCAAAGAAGGTGACCACACGCTTGCGCTGGCGTCGATGGATCCCGATTGGAACGACGAGGATGAGGATAGTCAGGCGCTCATCGACGCCGTGACGCTCGCGGAGAAGCGCGCCAAGATGGAAAAGTCGGCTTCTGCGACGACGACGCAAGCGAGTAACGCCGTGCCTTCGCTGAGCGATATAACCCTAGACGATGGCGATGACGACGACGACTTATTCGCCGCCGCGGTGGATATGGCTGAAAAAGCGCGCGACAGTCGCGTTGAGTCCGGAACGCCGTCCACGGCGACTTCCCCTAGGAAATCGCCTAGGAAATCCGCCGCGGTCGCGGCTTGCGCGCGCACGCAATCGGCGACTGCGCGAGTTAAAATTGAAGATGGCTTTATGGAAGATTGCAAGGCGGAGTTGCAGAAAGCGTTGGAATTCGCGAGAGAAGAAGCGGAGGCAGAGACTGAAATTCTAGGCACCTGGTTCGTCGAAAGCGTCGCGTCGCCGCGGATTGGCTGCGTCGAATCCCTCGTCCTGACGAAGGCTAGCGGTGCAAAGAAGACTGTCGTGCTGAAGGGTTATTGGCGAGAAACCCTGGTTTCAGTGGGAGATTCTCTGATCTTGTACTGTTTGCCCGGCGTGGCGCGCAAAGAAGACGTCGCGAAGGATATTGTCGAAGTCACTGACGATGGAGGGGTGATGATTATTCTTTTCCCGGCGTACTTGATAAGTGCGACGACGATAGGGAATGGTATGGACTGCCCTCGACAATCAGTGTTGCAGCAACAAGTGCAGACGACGTGGGGTGACGCGAACGAGGCGGCGACGATCGGTACTATTATGCACGATCTCGTTGAGCACGCGCTCCTCGTCGGATCGAGCCGAGCACTCGTGCCGATGGCTTCCAAGGTGAAGAGCGTGATCGAAAGCAACGTGGACAATATATTCGCCATCGATTCAACCGAAAAGAAGCTGCAGCAAAGAATAGATGCGACCATTCCAGGTGTGGAATCATGGGCTAACAAGCTCACGGCGGCGTCTCGTGTGCCAAAGCTTGGTCGCGCGAAGCCCGGCGGCAACGCCCAGGTGCGAATGAACAGAAAAGCTGCGCACGATAAGCTACGAAGAAAGTGCACTGTGGGCGTCGAGGCAAGCTTGGATTACAAAACGTCTGCAACGTTGCAAGTTGACGACATGATTGACATAGAAGAACTCATTTGGGCTCCAAAACTTGGATTAAAAGGCATCTTGGACGGCGTCGCAAACGCCGTCATACGTCAATCGAAGGAAGATTTACCATTGCCGAGCGTCGTTCCGATCGAGTTGAAGACGGGTAAGTGGAAGTCTGTCGGTCACGACGCACAAGTCTTGTTTTATAATCTTATGATCGGCGAACGCTACGGCAAAGTGTCTCCTTTCGGCGTATTGCACTACACCACGGACGATAATGACGACGAAGGCACGAGTAAAATTTTCACGAATAAGCCGGCTAACATCAGCGCTCTGATGCAGCGTCGGAATCACCTTGCGGCAATGTTAAGACCGACGCCCGAAGAAGCGATGCAACACAACGCTCCAGTCCCGCACGGCAAGGCCCGTCTCGGGAACGGTAAGCTGCCGAAGATGCAGCCACAAAGCTGGTGTGAGCGTTGCTTCTCACAGCACGAGTGTTTCAGCTTGCATCGCGCGCTCGAGGGAGGAGACGGCGAAACAAGCGAGCTCGGCAATTTGTTCATCGGCGCCACCTCGCATCTGAACCAGACTCACGAAACAGCAATCCGTCACTGGATTCATCTGATTGATTTGGAATCTTCCGAGTCTTTGCGCAAGCGTGCAACTCCGTGGCTTCCGGTTGAACTCGTCAATCGTCGCGCGAGCGACACGTACGCGATCGACGACCTCGCTTTTGTTCGTGAAAGCACGCAAGAGAAGTCTGCATTCGTCGGTGATAATCACTATTACATATTCAAACCCTCAAGTTCTGTTGCAGAAAGCGTTCTGAAGAGAGTTGGGATCGCCGATCGCGTCGTCTTGAGTCGCGACAAAGGCTTGACGGTGATTTCTCGCGCACAAATCATTCGCATCTCAAATGATTCTGGCAAGGTCGTCATCGAAATGGCTACAGAACGACCATTACGCCGGGATACCGCAAATAATGCGATGGCACCGTTACCGGGATCGTCCGAAGAGAGCGCGCTATGGAGAATCGATAAAGACGGGGCTTCTCTCACCATGGCCGCGAGGACTCGTGGAAACGTTCTCGCGTTGTTTACCCAAACAGAACGCGCCGCTATCATTCGTCGACGCATCATCGATTTGGAGCGACCCAAGTTCGCTCCAATTGGTGACCATAAGAGGAAAATCGAAGTCGCACTCAAAGATCTCGGCTTCCCTTTGAACGACGAGCAGCTTTTGGCAGTCGAAAAGATCGTTACGGCTGAAGATTACGTCCTCGTGCAGGGCTTTCCGGGTGCCGGCAAAACAGCCATGCTCGTCGCCGCCGTGAAAGCTCTTCGAGCGCAAGGAAAATCGGTGTTGATCACGTCCCACACGCACAGCGCCATCGATAACGTCTTCTCTAGGCTTCCAGGAGTTGGAGTTCACGAGTTTATGCGCATCGGCGACGAAGTGAAAGTCGTCGACGCCGTGCAAGAATACAGGCTTGGATCAAAGCGATGGCCGTGCTCGAATTCGGATGACTTGCGTAAGGTATCAGAGCGCGCTATGGTCGTCGGTGCAACGTGCCACGCCATGGGTCACGCGTATTTCCAGCGTAAAATGTTTGACGTTGTTCTCATCGATGAGTCGGGGCAGATTACGCTTCCGAGCATTCTCCCTCCGCTCTTTGCGGCAAAGACGTTCGTGCTCGTCGGCGATCACCATCAGCTCCCGCCGCTCGTGAAGTCAAAACAGGCAATTGCCGGTGGACTTGGTCGATCTCTTCTTGCCATGCTGTGTGATGCACATCCAGACATGGTGACGAAATTGTCTTCGCAGTACCGCATGGCAGAGCCGCTGACTCGATTACCAAACATTTTGACGTACGACGGAAAGTTGCGCTGTGGTACGGAGTCGGTCGCGAAACAGTTACTTTCGCTCGCGCCTCTCAAAGATGCTTTCTCCTGCGCTCCGCAGTGGTTAGCGCACGTCATGAATCCCGCGAATCACACCGTTTTCTTGGATACGAGCGCGCTCGGCGCCGCGGCGCGCGAAACGCCTAAGCCGTATATTAATGAGGCAGAGATGGACTTGGTGCTGACGACAGTCAGTGCGCTCACAACTCACGGCGCCACGAGTGTGTGCGCATTATCACCATTTAACGCCCAGGTCGACGCCATCAAAGCTCGCTTGAACGGATTCAAAGCGCTCAGCGGCGACGACGCGCCTCGAGCGCTCACAATTGACAAAGCGCAAGGCCAGGATATGGACGCGGTGTGCATCTCCTTCGTCTGTTCGAACGATGAAGCCAAGGTGAACGTTTTGCTGAATGACACCAGTCGCTTTAACGTTGCGATCACGCGTGCAAAGAAAAAGCTGATCCTCATCGGTAACGCCGAAACGTTGCGATCCTCTCCGGTGCTCGCGCGAGCGCTCGAATTTTATCGCGCCGAGGGGTGGATCGTGCCGCTCACCATCGAAGCGCTGGATTTCACGAACTTCGTCCTCGGGACGTTCGAACCGAGCGTTCTCTAGCTTATTGACTACTATAGATCTAAAAATTATCTGTTGTACACACTACTCCTACGTCTTCGAGCGAGGACTCAGAACAGCAACTCGTCCAAAGTCTCTGTAATCGTGCACGCCCCCGGCTCGTACCGCGCAAACTCAAACGCGCTTCCATCATCCGCTAACGCCTCGATCGCTTCCAGCAACCCCTCAGGCACGCACCACCGCAAGCACTTCCTTTCCCCGAGCTCCTCCGCGAGCTCGCGTTGATGATTATCCATCAGCGTCTCGTTCACCACGACCAACAGCGGCCGTCTCGCGCGCAGCGTCTCGAACACCGACCCAGCTCCCGCGTGCGAGATCACCAGCGCCGCCCGCGCGATCTCACGATCGATGCTCGGTAAGTAGTCGACTATTTCGACGTCGAACGCGCGCGCGTTCGCGATGCGTCGAGGACGGTAGGCGCCGCGTCCGATTTGCATCGTTAATCCAGTAAAGCCTTTACGAACGAGCGCGTCGACGATTCGAGGGTCGTCCATCGCGCGCGCGAGGGCGTCGAACGACGTCGTGCCGACGGTGACGAACACGCGACGCGACGGGGGTTTGGCGCGAGGGGGCATGTCGCGCGCGGCGGCGCGGCGCGCTTCTGGCTGTGCGGTCGGTTACAACGTAACCGAACGTTTCGTCGTGACGGCGCCGCGTCAAATAATGTGTCTAATAGCGTGTCAAATAGCGTACCAAACAAGGAATCATCATCCATGCCGAGCGCGCGGGCGTGGATCAGTCGGAGATGAGAATCACGTCGGCGTCTCGGTCGAGTTTCTGCTGCTTCGCGCGGCGCGCGTTCTCTTCTTCGTCTTCGTCTTCGTTTTCGCCTTCGTCGTCGTCGTCTTCTCGCTTGTGCAGAGAAAGGTGAATCATGCAGTGATCGGAATCCATGAAACAAGACATAGGCATCGATTGTGCCGTGGTGTCGTCGAATCGATCGGTGGAGGTTTCGCACGACTTGATGCGCGCGACCAACTTACGCGGCACGACGAAGTAGTCTAATCGCATGCCCTGCCAACCGTCCAAACCTTGACCTCGCGTAGAACGCCAAGTGTACGTCAAACGATCGCCGTTAAAGGCGCGATAAGTGTCCACCATATCCGTCGCGGCTAAAATGTCGGTGAATCGTCGGCGTTCCGGGAGCGTAAAACCGCCCACCCCCTCGAAGAGCCGTGGACTCGGTCCGACGTCATGATCCTGGTGTGCCACGTTCAAATCACCCATCCACACCACATCCTTCTTCCCTCTGTAGTTTTCCAGAAACCTTTGAACTCGAAAGTCCCACAGCGCGCGCTTTTCGTACCGCTCGGCGTTGCTCCCGTTGTGCGGCACGTACGTGTTCAACACAATCATCTTTTCGTATTCGAGCATCAGCACTCGCCCTTCGTTCGTGTCGATTTCATCGGGCGTCACGTCCCGCCCATCGAGCGCCAACGTCCTGGCGACTCGAATCGGTTTCGCCAAACATTTCTTCACCATCGTGATGACGCCGGCGCGCCGCGCGTTCGCCAAACAATAATACGCGTCGTAATTCTTAAACGGCCGTCGCCCCATCAGTGCCTCGATGAATGCCTTCTCGTCTCGTAACTTTTTATCCTCAGCCCCCATCTTCGCGTGATCCCTGCGCGTTTCGATCGAATCACCGTCAGTCCTTCGTCTCGCGCGTCTCGCGCGTCGCCGACGAATCAAAGCACATCGAATCGAATCTCGCACCATTTGCCCGTTCCCTTTCCCATCTCCTCGCACTTCAGCCACACCTCCTGCAACGCTATCACGTCCGGTCGTTTTCGCATCACGTTTTCGCTCAGCGCGAGCAGCGCACGCGTGCGTCGTCCGTTCGGGTCGCTCTTGTCTCTGATTCTGTTGAGCAATCCGTTCGCGTTCCACGACGCGAACGACAGCGGCTCGGACGCGTCCTCGACCGTGAACGCCTCCGTCATCGCCATGAGTTCGCGCTCGAGCGCGCTCGCGCCCGACGTCGACGCGTCGCCCATGTCGAGTTTAATCGACGCTCGCGGCGAAGTGTCGTCACTTTTCGACGGCGTTTCGCGTCATGACGCTCTACGGCGCGTTCATGGCGCTCGTCGAGCGCAACGCGGTGCCAGACGTCGTGCTGCGCGCGGGAATACGCCGTAACCTGCGCGTGAAGTGCCTGAAAACGTTCGCGAACGTCGAAGATGAGCTGCGATGCGAGCAGGATTTCATCGAGGATTTGCGCCGACGGGAAACGATCGCGATCGAGACGGACAAGGCGAACGAACAGCACTACGAGGTGCCGACGTCGTTTTACGAGCTCTGCCTCGGGTCTAAGAAGAAGTACTCGTGCTGCTTGTACGAGGACGCGAGGACGACGCTGGACGACGCCGAGACGGCGATGCTGGAAAAGTATTGCGAGCGAGGCGAATTGAAAGACGGGATGGCCGTGCTCGAGCTCGGGTGCGGATGGGGGTCGCTGTCGCTGTATCTCGCGGAAAAGTACCCGAAATCGAAGATCTGTGGGGTGAGCAACAGTAAGACGCAAAAAGAGTTTATCGACGGCGAGGCGGCGAAACGAGGGCTGACGAATTTGGAAATCGTCACGCGAGACGTGAATAAGTTTGAACCGCCGGGAGGGTTGGGGTCGTACGATCGAATCGTTTCCATCGAAATGTTTGAGCACATGAAGAATTACGACACGCTGTTCCAGCGGTGCGAGACGTGGTTGAAACCGGGTGGGTGCATGTTCGTCCATATATTTTGCCACAAGACGTACCCGTTTCACTACGACGTCGAGGACGAGAGCGATTGGATGTCCAAGTATTTTTTCACCGGTGGCACGATGCCGACGGATAGGATGTTTGCGTACTTTGCGCGAAAGTTGCACTTAAAGCGACAGTGGCGCGTGAATGGAAAGCATTATTCGAGGACGTGCGAGGATTGGCTCCGAAATCTCGACAAAAACTATAAAAAAGCGGCGCCGATTTTGGACGAAACGTACGGCAAACAAAATCGCACGAAGTGGTACGTGTATTGGAGGTTGTTCTTTCTCAGCTGTTCCGAGCTCTTCAATTACAACGACGGCAATGAGTGGTACGTCGGGCACTATTTGTTCGAGAAGCTCGCGTGAGACGACGACGCCGCGGCGTCTTTCATTTAATATTTCACAGTTTTACAACACAGCTGTACAACACTAGCCCCCTTCGCGATTGATCTCCGCGAGCTCGGCACGAATCATATCTTGAATCGTCTGCGCGCCCTTACTCTTGACGTTCATCGTGAACGACGATTCGTCGTCCCAATCTTCGTCTTCGTCTTCGTCGTCCCATTCGTCTTCGTCGCCGTCGCTCGCGTCGCTCGTCGGCTTCTTCGCGCCCTCCTTCTTCTTTGGACGAGACTTCCCCATCGCCAAGCCTTTAGCCTCGTACTTTGCGTCTTTGACAGATTTTGCCTTTTCTCGCCGCTTCGCCTTCTTGCGCTCCTCGTTCCGCTCGCGACGGTAGACGATTAGACTGCTCACGAATTTGAGCACCTCGTCGCGACCCTCCGCGGTGACGCTGCTCGTGGAAATCATCGACGGCAAGCGATGCCACTTCTCGTCCAACTTGCGCCGCAGCGCCGCTTTGTTTTCATCCACGCTCGGCATCCCGGGTTTGTCTCGATCACACTTCGTGAACACGATCGTGAACGGCGTCTCGTGTTCGATGAGCCAATTCGCGTATCGCTCGTCGTTCTCCGTCGGCGGCACGCTCGCGTCCACCAACAAAAGCACCCCCGCGAGATTTTCCCTGCGCACGAAGTAATCCTTCGTGAACGCGTCCCATCGCTCGATCGCCTCCGCGTCCGCCTTCGCGTATCCGTACCCCGGCAAATCCACCAACCGCCACTTTTTATCCACTAAATAATGATTCATGCTCACCGTCGTCCCCGGCTTCGCGCTCACCGCCGCCGCGCCCGCGCCGAACGTGATCGAATTCAACAGCGACGACTTCCCCACGTTCGACCTTCCGATGAGCGCGATTTCCGGCAATCCATCGCTCGCCGGCGCATCGCTCGCGTCCTCGCTCGAGCTTTCGAACGCCACCTTCGCCATCTTCTTCTCCCGCGTCAGCTTTTCGTTCGGCGGCGGCAGCGTCTGCGCGCGCGCGCCCACGCGCAGCACCGGTCGCGCGTCTCGCCGTCCCAGCGGCGCCGTCGGATCGAACCCGGCCACGAACACCGCGCCTTCCCTCGCGCCCGTCGTCGTCGTCGTCGTCGTCGTCGTCGTCGTCGTCGTCGTCGTCGTCGTCGT
>VMHT01049146.1_pt1 | contig 29987 bp, 24 predicted proteins | sample 4693611 | NCBI WGS metagenome assembly VMHT01 (sample SAMN12280063, study PRJNA550983) | marine metagenome | isolation source: seawater sampled from same location over 5 years 0.02-0.2 micron viral filtrate | place: USA: collected off the coast of southern California halfway between the port... ... | reverse complement strand
GGAGCATTTGTTTGTATATATATTTTACTAGTTGCTGATGATGGTGTGATTGTTACTGCAGAATTTGTTGCAACAAAAGAATTTGAAGTGGTACTGTTAGCCGCTGAATTTTTGTGAGTCACAACTTGCAACACAGTACCTGCAGGTAGTCCACTTGTCGCTAATCCATCACCAGTTATTTGAGTTAATGCCATCCGTTACTCCTATGCGTATGGACTGTCACCTAATGTGCTTGTATCCCAAGCAGCCTTGAGCTTTGCAATAGTGTCTGCGTCTGTGATTGCTTTCGCAGCAGGTGCATCTCTAAGTGCTTTCTTCTTTGCTACACTTGCAGATTGAGCAGAACTGTCTCCTGCTTCAAGTGCTTTCATATACACTACATCTTCTTCAGCAAGTAGAGGTGTTCTTACTTCTCTAATCTTGTTCTGAAAAATCTTTTTAGCTTCAGCTAAGTCCTCTGAAATAGTCTTACCTGATAATGTCCAAGCACCTCTGAAGTGCCTGTCTGATGGAACAGTTGCATCTGATGCAGATATAGTGTTACCATCCTTGTCTACGATGTTAGTTGTTGCCATTGGTATCTCCTTTTAAGCAGCTTCTTCGTTATGCGTGGTTAGTTCTTCATTAATCTTCCAAGCATTTCGCCACACTCTCGTGCTTGGTAACTGTGACTTAGTACAAATGACCATACGTGGCTTGTTGGCTTTGTCGTAGTTTTGCCATACGTGCTTTGGTAGGTCTTTCATAATAAGATATTCTATTGCTCTTTCTTCTGTCATAGCTTCAATAGGCTTTGTGTTATGCAACAAGTAACCTCTTGTATGTTTTACAAAGTCTGGCTTATCTTCATCCTTCTTGAGTTCCCAATAGGCTTCTACAGGGGGAAGTATGCCACCCTGCAATGCACAAGCCATCCAATTAGGGTCAGGGTGCGTTACTTTTGCAGGTTCATCAGGTGTCTCTGGGTCTTCCCATACAACACAATATTCTGTTCTGTAAGGCTCTAACTTTTCTTTTGCCCAACACAATCTATCCCAAAGATGTGTGCCTTGAAATTCTGGTGTTTCTATTGTCATGCTAAGTCTCCGTGTATAATCATAAGTGCAAAGTTAGCATCATTTGCTGTTGCAGCATGATGACAAAAAACCTCAAACGCACTTGTTGTCATTGCTCCAGCAAAGTCTGCACTTAAACCAGTATCGTCATTATAACCACTGCCATCTTTCATGATACCAGATACAACATAATCGTCATTATTCATATTATTAGAAAAGGCTACTTCACTTCTTCCTATACCATTGTCTGTCACTCCACTAGAATTAAAACTATCTCTTACAGATTGACCTGTTTGGTCTATATTACTCCAAACCTTCCCACTACCATTAACAACATAATCTGTATCCAAAGACTTAGCTGTTCCACTTATCTGTCCACTTGTCTGTAATGTATCAAATGCTATTGTTCCGTTTGCCATTATGAAAGGTCTCCGTGTATTGATACAGTTAAATAAGAACCATCTTGTGCAAAATTACCACCTACATCATAAAGTCCAATTCTTACTTTTGATGATGTTTGCACAAAATTATCACTATCGTTACCTGCTACGTTATTAACATTACTTGCCATAGATGATGTTGCATGATGGGCACTCCCAAAATTTGTTGTAAAAGTTAAAAGAGATAAACCTGTTCCCTCATCACCATGAGAACTTAAATTAAAAGAATCACGAGTTGAATATGTAGACCCTTGTTCAAGATTTGCAAAAACTTTAGCCAATCCTTGCTGAATACTTGTCTGATTGCTACCTTCACCTCTAATAGTCATAGAGTTTGCACTTGCACTAACTACAGGTGTTGAGCCAATGGTTATGGTTGTTGCAGTGGACTTGCCTGTGATTGTGTCTAATATTACTGTACTCATGCTAAGTCTCCATGTACTGTAACACTTTTATTACAGTCTGTATTACCACCTACAATAGAATGTGTATGTACACCAGTTCTTGCAGTTGTAGGTGCTAGACTTGAATCTGTTCGTTGTTGTATTGTTATAACAGTTCCATCTAATTGTCCTGATGCAGACGTTGAAAAAAGTGCATTAACCATTGCTGAAGTAAATTGAAATGTTTCAACACCAGTTCCTTGATCTGTTACTGATGCCATGTTGTGACTGTCGCCAAGAGCAGGAGTACCTACACCAGTAGTTTTACACCAAGCCTTCGCCAACCCTTGTTGTAAGTTAGTAGTATTTGTTCCACCCTCTGCTACAACAGATATAGAAGATGCACTTGATACACCCTTTAACTTATCAATAGCTATCTCTGATGCACCACCACGAGTTAAATATGTGTCTACCTTAATTGTACTCACGATACCACCAACCTTCCACCACTATTGACAGTCAATGTAACACCACTATTTACAGTAAGTGTTCCAGTTACTTGTGCATTTTCTGTGGCAAGTATCGTTATGTTTGTATCTAACGCTTGTGCATTTGTTCTGAACATACCACCATTCTTGAAGTTACCCTTGAACTCACTTGTAGGTGTAATTGTTCCTGCAGCCAACTCAAGAAAGTACACAAAGATATTGTTTGTGCCACTTGAAGGTGCAGCCGAGAATGTTAATGTTGAGCCATCAGGTACAGTGTAAGCTGCACTATCTTGGACAACACCATCAACACTTACAAGTATCTCTTGTACTGAACCTATTGTTCTTCCAAGTGCAAAGGTTGTATCAGAACCATCACCATTAAATCTTACGACAGCAGGTGGAGCTTGAAAGTTAGCAGGTACATTATTTCCTATATATGGCATGTTTTATCCTTATGAACTTATAGCATCTACCGCAGACACCCAGACATCTAATCCTGTCGCTACAGAACAAGTAACTTTAAGGGCATCACCAGACTGCATGACTTGTTTAGCACCACCATCTAAAACCTGGAGTGATGATCCAACTGGAATAGGGGCACCTGCTACAATTGTAATATCATTAGATCCGTCATTTATAACTACGGTTGCGGTCACTTGAGTAGATGCTACATTAGCAACTGATATACCTATAAGAGTGTCATTACTATTTGCCGTTACAACAGTAACTGGACTTGTACCCACTCCGTTTGCTGTATATCTTCTAAAATCTTGAGCCATAATTTTATTCCTTTATTTTACAATGCAATTCCCATTGCTATTACAAACCCTGCACTGATTGAGGCAGAAGGTGTTGTATTGACAAAAGCTGAACCATTATATTCAAGTACCTGACCACTTTGTGGGTTACTAATAGTTACATCTGATAAATCATTAGCCGATGTAGTATCAACATTCACCCAAGCACTACCGCTATAAACTTTTAATTTAGTATCACTGGTATCAAAATATAAATCTCCTGCGGTTACGTTAGAGGAGGGGGCTGAACTAAGAGCACCATGATATAATTGATTAAATGCATTGACGTTAGTCAAAGCCGATGTCACGGATGACATGTTATTACTTACATTAGTTACTGCGGTATTATTATTTGCCACGGTATTAATTGCATTTATATTTGTCCCTACCAAATTCACATTCGCAATTGAACCACCTGTTAAATTAACATTGGCAATTGATCCCCCTGTTAGATTAACATTTGCAATATTATTTCCGACATTGTCTACATTCGTTATAGCACCTGCCACGGTGTCTATTTCAGACGTGCTTTCATTTAAATCGTCAGCCGCTGTCTGCACTTTTGCAATATTAGTTGCTACGGTCTGAAGTGCGTTGTTACTTATTACACCTGCAACCGCATTTATATTTGTAGCATTTGAGGACACGGCATCTATATTTGATTGATTATTACTTACGTTTGTAATTTCAGTAAGTTTTGCAGCAACTGCGGCTACGTTGCCTTGAGTTGCATAATATTTAGCGGAGTAGTTTGATCCTTCAACCACGTTAGCAACATTACCAGATCCACCAATTGCCCATTCTTTTGCAGATCCACCTGCCTGATTGTCACCAATAGCATAGGCTTTAGCAGAATATTCATTACTGTCTGTGCCTGTCTCAACATCAATTACTGAAGTATTAACTGCATTGATTGCCCATCTCTGTGCAGTGGTACTATGATTTGAAGATGTAGTAGCTGATCCACTTGCAGCAGTCGTAGCATTATTTAATTGTGTTGCGTCTGAGATAGATGCAAAAACAAACATAGAAACTATATCACCCGCCGCCGCCGCATTAGGTCCTGACAGGGTAACTCTATTATTTGATATATCTAACGTGTAGTCAGATTCATCTAAAAAATTATCATTCTTAAATACTTGAATACTACTATCTTGTATGGACAGGGCAGTACCGTTAGCATCATTGCCCGAGAACACAGTCTGCCCTGAAGTCGCCACGAATTTTAATCGTGTTATTCCAGAGGTTGGTTTCGCAAAAGCATTGAATACAAAGACAACATCGTCAACGTCTGCAAGAGAGTTTATCCGACTGTGCCATGTGATTGATATATTAGATGCACCAAAAGCAACTGTAAAAGTATCAGTGTCATCTGTTAAAATTAAATTACCACCATTGACAAGACATAAATGTACACCCTCAGTTGTGCTAAAGGTGTCTTGATTGTCACCTGACTTATATGGAAATGTCAGACTGTTCTCACCACTTAAATGGTTGAGACTAGTAGTAAGTGGTGGTAAATCTATACCTGTTTTATATTTTGTTATAAGTATTGTCATATTATCCCTACTATACTATTTGTTTGTGTCTGTGTCTATGTCTGATTTATCTTCCAAACGCTTTCGTGTTAAAATTAAAGTTAAAACTACTGTTCTTTTTCTTTCTTCCTGCTTTTGGAGTTACATAATCAACAAGGTCTTTTCTTGCCTGACCTGTAATACTTATGAGAGGTAATAATCTAGTAAAATTATCAAACGCTTTTCTGAGACCTTTTGCTTGTTCTCGTGCATCTGTATTTACAGATTGAACTAAACCTGCAATAACATCACCAAACCTTTTTACAAGATTGTATGCAGGTATTAATGTTCCACCTGGATCAAATGATTGTCTTCCTATTCTTGAACCAACTATAAAATCTGCTGCAAATTGAAAGACACCAAAGAGACCGCCTCTTTCAAAAGCATTATAAACAAACCTCAATGTGTCATCTTCTTCATCAAACATCTCATTGAGGAACGGATTACCTTCTTCTCCGTATGTCATCCATTCTCTAAGTGAATGTTGTAGAGATAACATTGCACCAAAACCTGCTAAGTAAACTAGAGGCATCGGATTACCATGAGCCATCAACTCTTTGTATGATCTTTGTAAGACTGTGTTAGTAAAAGTAAATGTCCATGTTTTAATATGTGAGAGTAAACCAAATCTTGGATCTGACATCCATGTAGGTTTTCGCCCTGCATCTGGGGCAATAATAATAGAAGCAACTATGTCATTTAAAGCTGCTCTTATTTTTGGATTAGATGTTCCCATTGGATCAGTAGGGTCAAACATATCAAGATCAGATGCTACAAGACCTACTTCTTGTAAGTATCTGGTATACATCTTACTACCTTTTTTAGATTTCTTTGCCCAATGGGGTAGGGATACAATAGCACCTCTTAATGCAGCAACTCTTGTCGCATCTGTGATTGGCTGAAGTAAATTGTACTTAAATATTATCTGGTCAACTTTTTCCCATTTGACACTAGCATTTACTTCGGCTGCATTTTGATAAGCATATTGAAAACCTTCAAAGATAGTTCCGATATGTTTAGCAAATATTTGTAAATCACTATCATCTGCATCATAGGATTTTTTAAATTCTCTATACTTGTCTCCAATTGTGCCTTTAGTAAACGCACCTTTGGCAGTACTCTTAGCCATACGGTAAGGCATTCTTAAAGTATTTTTTGCATACTCATTTAAAGTAGCGAGACCACCAAACATTCCTAATCTATTGAACGCAATTAAAGGCTCTAATGTTGCGGGTAAGAATGATAGATTGAGAAACAACAAGTTAGTAAATGACTTCATACCTTGTTGTACACCATATGATTTATCACTTTTTCCTGCACCAAAAAATGAATGAGTTGGCAATATACCTAGATTTGCTCTTATTAAATTAAATATAGCTGATCTGTCTTCTGGTGATAATGGAGCTTCACCTCTTGCTCCAAGTTCCTGATCAATTGTACCACCCTCATTAACAGCTTCTGTAATCTTCTCAGCTTTTGGACCAAATCTATTCACAAAAGCCATACGTCTAACAGTGGTAGTTATATACTTTTGAAGAACTCCGTAAGTATCATTGTCAAGAAAATCTGCTAACTTCATTTTCTTTACCTGACCGTTAGCCATAGTCACATCAAACTCTTGATAAGGGTTCATATTTATAACCCTTCTCATTTCTTGAGGAGTAAATCTAAATACCTTTTGACCTGCAACGGTTGCTAAATCAAAACCCCATGTAGGAGCATTACCCTCGTTAAGAATCTTAGATACTAAATCCTGTGCTTTGACATCAGCATCTTGAACACCATCATTTGTAAATACTTGCTTGAAGAAATCTTGTAAGCCTTGAGTTTTATCTAAACCCCTTAAAATACCATCTGTAAATTTACCATCTAATTTATAGATTTGCGGAAAGTACATGAGAATCTTTGGAGGAGCGGGGGCACCATATTTTGCATAAGTTTGTTCAATTAAACTATATAAGTCATTCATTAACTTTCTAAGTTCGACTGCTTTGTTGATCCCTAAACCAACTCTTTGCATTTCAGGAGTGATCTGTATTTTTCCTGTTTGCTTGTTTACAAACCTACCCCTTAACAAGTCAGGCACTAACTTGATCTGTGCAGTTGTCATATTATTTAAAATGTCATTGAATTGTTGTGTGAATTTACCAAGACCCTGATTGATCTCTTCATGTACATCCATCTCAATAGTACCTGTTGTATCTCTAGAAGTACGAGCATATTTATCACGGTCAAGTATATTAGCTAATTTATAACCAATGTCTGTACCTCTAGCCAAACCAACCAATCTTCTGGCACTACTTGTGAATATACCAGTAAAAGAATTTTTAGATATTTTCTCTAATGTTTCTTGTGTCTTGGATGTATTAGTAGAACGTCTAGCAAATAGTGGATCAATGTCATTCTCTGTATCCACGTCTTCTGGATATGGTGCTATTGTGTCTTGTGATTCTTGTGATCTAAGTTCAGTCTGTCTAAGGTTTTCTAACTTAGGTTCTATCTTTTTATTAAAAGCCTTTTGTTTAGCTTTCATTTCATCGTGTAAGGCTCTTACTCTATCTCTTACTTCATCGAGATTATTAACTCGCTCCCTCGATCTAAGCCTAATTCTTTCAATTCTTTTTTGGATAGAATTTTGTACGGTTGTGATTTCTTCGATGTTTCCGAGGATGTAGTCTCTTGCTTGACCTTTCCCGATCCTAGGACTGAGGTCTGCAATTTCTTGGGTTGCTTCATTTATTATTCCTTTCTTAAAATCACTTATTATCTTACTATACCCATCACTATATGGAGTTGCAACTCTTTCAAAATAACGAACCTTATAGTCTCTAGGTATTAAATAAATTTCACCTAACAGAGCAAGACCTGTACCTCCAACTGCATCTGAAATAACTTGAGGGTCTGTTATTGAAGGACCCCCTTCTAGGTGTATATCAAACAAATAACCATTGGCTACAATAGACATAGACACAGGTTTATTTAATTTAGCACTTAACTCTCCTATACCTCTAGGGTCAATGTCGTCTGGTCTAGTATCATTTCCAGTTTTCACAAAGACACTAAAAGTTCTATCAAATCCCGCAGGAGGTGCTTCATTCATATTAGCATCCACAAACAAACCTGCTGCTGCGGCTTCTTGTCCGAGAGGTCCACTTAATAATGATAAGAAAGTATCTACGTCTTTTTCATCAAAGTTTCCGTAACCTTTAGAATCTTTGTATCTCATTGGAATACGAATGTTTGGTGAAGCAGAACCTGCATATGTACCAAAGCCATCCGTAGTTACTCGTACCATTGAAACTTTTTTACCCACCATCGCACTAGCAATTCGATCTATAACAGATGGTAATTTTTTACTTCCTTCTTTAGATCGAGAAGTTAACTTTCTCATTCCGTCTGCAATAATAGTGTCTGCTTCTTTTGTTAATCCTACAAAACCTTCTTGATTTCTCATGAGAGCAGAGTTCTCTTCAAACTGTTTACCTACAACATTAGATTGTGTGTTAACTTCTACGGTTCCAACATAGGCTTGTTGATAACCTAATAGGTTTTCTCTTAATGCATATGGTACGTTTGGATTACTAAGAACATCTTTAGTAAGTTGATTATCTGGAATAGAAATACCTGCTTCTTTTAATTTAGGTATGACTCTGTTCTCTAAAACAAGAGCATAGTCATCATAATTTTGTAGTTCATTCTTTGAGGCTTTGGTTAAACCTCTTTCATGTACCCACGCAGGTGCTTGGATCTGCCATGTCTCATAAGGTTGAACACCTGAAGGTAAGTTAGCATTCTGCTCATTCCTTAAACCTATATAGAATTCACTTAATATATGATACATAACAAAGTTATTTGCTATGTCATCCCCTGTGATCCCAAACGAAGAAGCAACTTGTCTATCATTAGTAGACAAAGGTACTTCATTTCTTACACCACTAAGATATAAGAATGTACCACTAAAAGATCTGGTCTTAGGTGCTCCTAGTAACTCATCGGATAAAGCAGTGGACACTGCGGTAGGACTAACAAGATCTGTTGTGATTGGTTTGCTTTGATAATGCTCTGACAATAAAGCAATTGTTCTGAACATATTTTCTATAGGGTCAGCCATCGGACTAGTTGCCGCAACTACATCCCAAAACTTTTCAATCTCTGTTTTTGTCAAATCTGGAAAATAATTACCAATCACTTCCGAGCTTACTTCATACCAATATCTAGCTCTGTCTGGTAATTTTAAAGCTGCATTCCAAAACTCTTCTTCTCTTGGAACCATTGTATTTTCAAGTTTTAATTTTTTTAATTCTGCTCTAGCACCTGGAACTTTATCTAAAGTTTCTTGCCATATCTGAGACACAGGCTTCTTACCTACATAACCTATACCTCTTTTGTTCAAATCTAATTCTGTAAATTTTTGACCATCAATAGTTGTGGATACAGTGTTTGGTGCTTTCTGTACTGTTGCTCTTCTATACTCTGGTATTGCCTTTTGTATATCTTCTATGCTCTTAGACGGTGTGTCTGTGCCATCTGTTCCATCTGTCTTACGAGCAAATAAAGGTGTGGTCTCTTCTACGGGAGCTTCTCTGCCATAGACAGCAGTCTGATCCTCGAATGGATTACTTGCTTCTGTATCCATTCCGTATTTAGTTTTGATGTTGTTTAGATAATCATCAACTAAGTTTTTACCTGTAAGTCTCTCAAAGAATTCTCTAACGGCTCTGATAATCTGTCTGATAAAATATTGAATTTTGTTTTCATATTCACCACTACGTCTTGTTACTGGACCTCTATATCTATTCTCAACCATCTCACCGAGAGTGTAAGCAATATACTCTTCAGCTTTGTCTGCTATATTTAGGTCTTTATAGTACGGATCATTCTCAATAAATTGTTTATTGAAGTCTGTGTCTGGAATACTATTGTACATATCCACCATCATCTCTGGTGTTATGCCTTTCATCTTGATACCAAAATGAACTAATTCGTGTGCTAAAGATTCAACTCTTACGGATGGTTGTTGATTAAGTCTGATAGCAATGGCACCTCTTTGTAGGTTGCCTTCAGTTTGTTTGATCCAACCACGAAGATATGCACCGATCATACCGTCTGCAATCTCTGGATCTATTTCCATTCTTGTTAGGTAACTAGCTAAGTTTACAACATCTACTTTCTCTAAATTTTTACCTAGAGTTTTTGCAAACATATTTATAATTTGTCTAACAGCAGGTTTGTCTTGTCCTGGGACATTAGTAAGTAATGCCTCTATACCCTCGCCAAGAGGTAGTTCACCTGCTCTTTGTACAGCATCATTAGTTTTTATATTCTGAGTTCGAGCAAATTTAACTGTCTGATTGTCAGACATCTGAGCAAGTTTGTTTTTAAGAGTTTCAATCGCTTCGGCTTTATTATTACCAATTGGTAAAGGTGTCGTATAAACAGCAGTATCTACGTTAAAACCTTTTTCATTAACTTGATACCATGACATAGTTGAATCAAAACCTGAATCCATTCTGGCTGTGTACAAAGTATTCTTGCCATCAGATAAGGAAGTTATAGGTGGAGACATTCTATCAATATTACCATCGGGTAATCGTGGCTTAGTTGTCTTTTGAGTGTACTCAACTTCTGTTTCAGCTTCTGCTTGATCTATAACCTGATCTTGTTCTGGTCTGGTTGAAAACTCAAAACCTTGGTTCATATCATACTGACCAGTTTCAGGATCCGCAAAATACTTTGTGCCTGTCTGAGCTTGTGGTGTCTGTGTCTGGTTAAAAGGTAGGGGAGGTTGCACAGCATTATCTTGTGTGACAGGTATCACATCACCTGATGTCTGACCTTCAGCAGCAGTTTCAATTTTTTCTTGTGCTTGTGTCTGTCTTTCAGTTGGCTCAACAGGTTTTTGTTCTGTCTGAGTTAACTGTTCTTGTGGTCTGTTCGCTGCATCAAAAGCATCTACTTCATCCATCTCTGCAAACATTCTGTTTCTAGCATTGACTAAACGGCTATAGACGGCAGCAGTCAGCAAGATATTCTTAGGGACAGGTACACCACTAGAAGATAAGGTACCACTAGATTTAGCAAGGGATCGAGTTCCAGTTTTACTGGTAGGATCAAAAACCGTAATGTGGGTCTTCTGTGGTTTACCTGACTTTTGAAATGGACTTAATGGGTTACCATTCTTACTCAACACCACTCTATAAACTTGACCATTTGCTGATTGGAAAACATATCGTGGAACCACTACATTCTTAACTGGGTCCATCATAAGTTTAATGATTTCTACTCTCTCTTGTGCATCGCCTAATTTTCTTAGATTTTCAGGACTGTTCCGTTTCGCTACATCTTTTATAGAATTAATTTCAGCAATAATTTTATCTGCTTGAGATAACCACTTGAAAAAATTTACAGTGTTAGAAACCCTAACATCGCCATTATAGTTATCATCTTTTCTTTTATCGATATCATATTGTTCCATACGAGTGATTTGATTAGATAAAAAAGATATTCTATTAGATGCTATTTCAGGATCACTAAGAACTTTGAATTGACTTGGATCTAAATCAATTAAAGTTCCATCTTCTAGTAAAGGGGTGGAACTTGTTTGATCCGATGTTTTAGTATCTGTTGTAGTTAAATCTGTACTAAATGGTGCTTTTAACTTACCACTTCTGGCATAGTTATAAGCAAGACCTGCGGATGTTGTTGGAAAGTCAAAGAAAATAGAGCCAATTGCCGCATCCACAGCACCATCATAAATATCTCTATCTCTATCAAAACTATTTCTGGCAATCTTATTAGATGAGATCACGTCAGCAACTTCTAAAGATGGTTGTAATATTAATGTTTGTTGTGCTGCCTGACTAGCAAGTTGACCTGTAGTTAATTTACCAGTAAGTTGTTGAGCACCACCAACACCAAAAGTTCTAGCACCATAACCAATTGGTTGTGTAAGAGATCCTGTAACTCGCAAAGGTGTTAATAAAACAGCGGCAGATGCAAGAGCACCAGATTTTAAGGCATCTACTTTTGCTACATCATAAGCTAAACTATAAGCCTCTTTAATACTTTTACCTTGTTGCCTATAAGAAGCAAAGGCATCTTTAAAAGTTCCCCCAAGTTGTTGAAGACCTACCGCTCCACCAGAACCACCTGCTGCACCAGTTAAACCTGCTACCGCTGTACCAAATCCAGGCACTACTGAACCTGTAACCGCACCTACACCGCCACCAGCAAATAATCCTGCAATAGAGGGCATAGTGCCACCTGCTAAGTTACCCCACCAATCAGCATCAATAAGTTTTGACCAACTGTCTTTATCATAACCAAGTCTCTTTGGTGGTTCACTTAAACTTTTTTGATACTTTTGTTCTGCGGCTAACATGTTAGTTTCAGAGTCGTTTAAAAGAAGAGAAGCACCAAAATTAACATCAGCAAAACCTTGATCGGCTGCGGCATAAGTGGCATCTATAAAACCGCCTATACCACCTGCATCACCTGCACTTGGCTCTGAATAATCAGTTGCACCGAACTCTTCTAATATATTACTTAAATCTAAATCTTTTGTCTCAGGTGTTGTAGATCTACTAGTAGTAAACTGAGAAATAACTTTCTTTAATTCCTCAGTATTTTGATTCATTTGAGGTGCTAAGTTTTTAAAAGCTCTTGTACTTTCTTTTAATTTACTTGCACCAAAATCACTTTCACCTGTAGTCGGATTAGCGAACAAGCCATCATTCAAAGCCATATTTTTATCCTGCCATAATCATATTTATTATTTGATTCACCAGAGGTGCGGATTTATATTCCTGCATTAATCTCTGACGTAGATTTTTTATAAAAGTAGGTTGATCAGTTTCTGGTTTTTTGTATGTGTTTTTAAGTGCTTGTATCTGTTGACCAATATTACCACCAAATCCAAGTTTGCCGCCTGTCTCATCACCAAAAAATGGTTTTTCAAGAGGACTTATACTTGGTCCTAACTGATTCACAGTATCAGTAATAATTTTTTGAATGGCACCCATATCGTTCTGAACACCACTATTAATAATTTTATCTCTTATTATATTCTGAAGTGTTCCTAATGATGACCCATAACCAGATTTAATATTACCATCACTATCAAAATAGTCTGAATCGAGTACACCTAATCCCATAATGTTACTGGTTATGACATCATTTAAATTATCAAAATCATTTAATTTAAGATTACCCATACCACCTGATCTAATTTTAGCAGAAGTTATTGAAGCTAAATTTGATCTTGTGTTTCTAGTGTCGAGACCACTTTCTTTTATATTTGCAATATCATAATCTTTAGCTAGACCAAGATTGAACTGTCTAATCTGTTCGTTCTTAGCCGCTATTTCTTTTTCTTTTGTTTTCTGAGCCACATCTAAGCCGCCTGCTAATTGACCTATCCTAGAAACGGTTGTGAAAAAACTTGCCATAAAAAACTCCTATGATTTTGTACTTGCTACGGCTGCTTTGAAACTATTGCTAAATGGGTTTGTGATACCTGCATTCAGTGCACCACCACGATATGCAGCTTGAGATCCAAGATTAAGATTTGTAAGTTGTGCTTTCTGGTAATCCTGTAATGCAATCTGTGAATCAAACGGGATCTTTGCTTTTAGTTCAGCAAACTTTGCATCAAGTGAGGCTTTACCCTCTGTAAATACAGTACTGTCTAACATACCTCTCTTAGACATAGTGGCTACGAAATCAGAAGTTGCTTTTGTGTAAGCATCATCTAATTCTTTAGTTCTTCTGTCGGAGAAACTAGACATATAGTTTTGACCGAAGTCACTATTTGGATCTGTTTGTGCTCTTACCCTAGCCATCTCTGCTGCATATTGTTTTGCTGCTTCTTCTTTTGGATCATCAGCAAACGCAGTTACAAGAGCAGATCCAACGGCTACTGCCTGTAATGGATCTTTCATTGCTTTATCAACAATATTATCCATCACTCTTTCAAAACTAAAATCTTTAAATGTAAAGCTACCATCGTTATTACTATCAGGGACAGTGTTTGGGTAAAAACCTGGGGCAGAAGTTCCATAAGGTGAATAGATATCTTGACCACCTGCATTTACATTTTGAAAACTATCAAAGTTAGAACCTTTTCCACCATCATTACTAAAACCAAAACCACCAGATCTATTGGTGTCTGTTAGTACATTAAAATTATCAGATCTCTGACCACCACCAGTTGGCAAATTGTTACTAGCTAAAGACATCTGTTGGTCTACATTCATATTTGTATTAGGGACTGACATCATACCCGCAGTATTAAGGTATTGATTATTGGCTGCATTATTAACAACACGGTTATTTGCAGCATATAAACCACCATCAACACTTAATTGTTTTGAGGGTTGTTGAGAAGACACATTTCCAGTAGGTATAAAAAGTCCTCCTGTTTCTTCATCAAATGCTGCTTTACCACCATCACTAAATAATGGTACTTTTGATTTTGAAACATTAGCAGGTAAAGCATTGCCTTTACCGAATGTATTTGCATAAGTTGTATTTAATGTATTTCGATTTGCTGGTGACATACTAGCTTGTTTGTTACCCATCAACGTATCAAAAGTGTTTCCAAATGTTCCTACTTTACCTAAACCTTGAGCAAGACCATAACCACCTAGACCAGCTTGCAGGGCACCACTTGCACCACCTGCTCTAAGTCCCGAAGCCAGATTGAGACCTCCTAATGTAGACTTGATCGTGTCTCCATATTTCATGCCATCAAAAGCTCCGAAGCCACCTAGTGTAGATCCTAAAGCTAGACCTGCTCTGACTTCATCTTTGTTTAGAAAATTTCCAATTTTTTTAAATATGCTTGCCATAATTATCTTCCTGTTGGTGCTTGTTTAAATTGTCCTGATCTTGCGGAACCAGTAAAACTTCCGATACCAGAGATATCGATATCGTCACTGTAGTTTAAAAATGGTGAAGAACTTGATACTCCATAGATGTCTTCACCTGCCTTACGTTTTCTACGTTTTATTAAGTCAGTCGGTGCTGTGTCTGGTAATCTGATTTCCTGAGTTGGCTTCTCTGTGACGGGTGCCTTACTGACATTAACTTGAGATTGAGTGTTATCATCAGACGACATATCAGTTGGTGATACTTGAGACATGTAACCTTGATTTGCCCCAAGACCTAGCATTGCATCTACATCTATACCCTTTGCTTGTGCAATATAATTAACTGGTGTTGTAATTAATGCGGCAGTTGGACTTATTAAGCCTAACATGTTGCTCACGGTGGAGAATGTACCTTTTCTAGATGAATCAATAAGACCACCTGCAACTCTTGCTGCTTGAAAAGCAGGTGCTATAGCTGTAGGCATAAATGGTGCAAAGGCTCCTGCGAGTGGTGATGCAAAGAAACCTTGGTTCTGACCACTGAAACGACCTGTAACAGTACCGTCTTTATTAAAATTATAATCCGCTAAAGTAACACCGTAGGTTGGAGCTTGACCCCCTAGTTTAGTTCCGAAGTCAGAGTAGGGTGCAAACGTACCTTTTGACATAGCCATTGTTGGCGTTACACCTGCCATGTTTGGTGTGTTCATAAATGAACCAAAATTTAAACCAAAATCTCTTCCATAACCTTTAGCTATTTCTGCTACATCTAAACCTTTCTTGTCACTCTCTACAACAGAGCCACCAAAAAGACCACCAACTAACCCAGCAGATTCTGCATCTCTATCAAAACCTGTATTGTCTATATCTGTTAATGTACTTACATCTTGACCACGACCACCGAACGGATCTAACTCAGGTGGACCAAAACCCATTGGACCATAACTCATACCTGCATCATTCATCTTACTGGCATTGTCATAACCTTGAACACCAGTAGCATCTGATCTTGCAGACATTAAACCACTAAAGTCATCATCTCTTAATGCATTAGTAACAGAGCTAAAACCAGATCCAACTACATTGCCTGAAGTTGATCCCACAATATTTGATATAACATCTGGAGCAGTTGTGGATCTTGTACTATCATAAGTCGGCATACCTGTAGCGGTATAACCAGAAATTGTTTTTCCACCTCTGCTTAAATTTGCAATAGTGCTTGCATTCGATGAACCTGCTATTGAACTAGTGCCTTGCGAACCTGCAAGCATATCACCAATCTGGGAAACAGTTGCACCTTGATTAGCCATTTCAACTGCTTGATTTACAGTAGATTGACTTGCACCTTGTAGAGCATCAAAATTAGTACCAGCTACACCTGATCCCGCAGAAGATGTATAACCTATAGCTGCATCTGATGCAGTACTACCAGTTTTAGATACTCCGTTTATACCGAAAGTAGTTCCACCACCAGTGCTTCCACCACCACCAGTGCTTCCACCACCAGTGCTTCCACCACCACCAGTACTTCCACCACCGCCAGAGCTTCCGCCAGAATCTCCACCGCCAGAATCTCCACCGCCAGAATCTCCACCACCAGAGCCGCCGCCTTCGCCACCTATATCAGATCCACCGCCACCTCCAGAAGAGTCTCCTGGGTTTCCAACTTCACCACCAATATCAGATCCGCCACCACCTCCACTGCTGTCGCCACCATCGCCACCAAATAAGCCATACTTTAGCTCAAAAGGATCTACATAGTCTGCCACTGTGAAAGTGTGATTATCATTCCATATTTGTCTGTCGAATATCATTCGCAATCACTAAACCTATTTTTCTTACCGAACCATCTGGTCTTCGTCTTAACCAGTTGCAACGGTTAGTTCCAAGTTGTTGACTGTAGGGAACGAGATGACTTCTTAACCATCTACCTACAAACCCAATCTCCTTGTTTGGTGCGATTGCATCAATTACCCAGATATTGTTTCCGCTCTTCCAATCTTCAGACTGTAGTTTGCGACTACCTGATTTGAATGCATCTTGTACCTCATCGGATAAAAATGCCCAACTTCCAAATCCAATGATCTTGCCATCCCTGTAAAACAATCTAGCTAGATCATCTTCTAACGGTTTGATAAAAAGCCTTTCTATGTCTTTTACAAACCATTGTCTGTGAACCTCAGATCCCAGACATAATGTTAAAATACTCTTATAATCTACATTATTTTCTACTATAATACCAGACATAGACACAAATATACACTATTTTGTGTCTACTATTAAAGCGAAATCTAATATTTTTAATTCTCCTGTTGCTGTGCAAGTGAACTTAACACTAATACTTTTTGATCTATGAGGTATTGGTATATCGATAGGTCTCGTACTATCATTACTAATACCTGAAGTTGAAGCAAATCCATCATTCTCAGGGCGAACTGTAGTTTGTTGGAGTTGATTATTCTCACTATCAAATATAGTTACAACAAAGTCTGCCGTTCCGACAGCACGAATAATCAGACGTTTATAATGTTTATATGTATCAGGTGAACCCTGAGATAAGAGTGGGGTTCTCACACTCATACTGTTGGACTGTGTCAGTGATTGACCATCACCATATCCAGACGTGGTTCCCATTTGTAATGCTGATACTCCAGAAGACGTGTCTGGTCTGGCAAAGTAAGATCCACATGTACTGTTATGGGATGTAGTATTGCTAAAACTTAGATGACCAGAACGACCTGCTGATGGATCATAAGTAAATGTTAGTTTTGTAAAGGATGTGCCTGTAGAATTTTGTGGGAAGAAAATATGATACTGCCCAATCTCACCATCCCACACAGCATGAGGTTCAGTAAAACTGCCACTAGTTGGAACCGTATCTACTAAAGATTGATATAAGTCTTGTATCTCTCTTGTGAATGTCACGGTCTCAAGTGTCAAACCTGAAGCTGCACGTTTCAGACTGTGCACTCCAAATCTACTACAAAAGAATACATCCGTTCCGACATTGACTGCGGTGTTCCTACCAAAGATGCCTATAGGCACTCTAAAGTCTCTAGCTATTTCCCATAAATTTATATTTGTATCGGCTAAATATACTAAGGTTTCATTCTGACCAAAAACAACTAACTTATCACCTTCTAATACAGCAAGACCTTGAATAGTATCTCTAGAGGTAAATTGATTTTTTACATCAATAATACTGCCATCAGTTTGATTTGGTGTAGTGCCACTTGATGTATTAGTTCTCCAATTAACAAAGCTATCTTGTTCACTTACATGTATTTCTGTATCACGGTTTGGTATACCTGCAACGACTAAACGATTTAAAATATTTACAGCAAATCCACCTTTTGGATAAGAGCCTAAACTAGAAAAATTTGTTGAACCAAATCCACTGACGGTAGTGAATGCTGAACCATTAAAATGAAATGGATTATGACCAGACATAAACGCAAATTGTTTTTGATCGAAGTTAACAGTTGATATAGGTGTGATTGCAGTTGTGCTTGTATTAAATGCGGTGGATTGAGTTGCTGAATTAGATTTAATATCTATATTATTACCGTTAAAAATATATCGAACTAAATCTCCAGCACCGTAATGTCTTATATTATAATGCTTTTCAGTATTACCTGATAATTTATTAATACTTGGACCTTTAATTATCTGACCTCTAAAATCTATATAAGCATCAGATAGTTCTACTAAAAACCTTTCAGACATATTTGAAGGACTTGTGACAGTGTCTAGTCCTAAAAATCTATTATATGAAAAAAGTTTTCGAGCCATTAGGTGTACTCATTTATTTCAACTGTAAGTGCCCCTTGAATATTTGTTAGTGAACCAATCCAATTATTAAGAGTGTTTGTATATATCCCACTCCTTAAAGTAATAAGACCTGTATTATTTGTGTCAGTGTCATCTATAGAGTAATAACTCTTGAGACCCTCAATCATAACTTCATCATCAATTGCTCTATGATTACCAATAGCAGTGTATCTTTTAATTCTTGTTTTATATGGGTTAGAAACAGATACGTTAGATACAGTAGTATCGGCTGTATCCGCAATACGGTATGTACCTGCAACCGTACTTCCACTTACTGTCTTGGCTCCTAATACAAAACTATAAAGATCAGAGCCACCATGTCCTGCTCCTGTAATCTTTACTGGTGTGTAAGTGCTAAAGGTTACGGTACCAGATGATACGATTAACTCATTCGTACCGCTAGTTATAGAACCTGTTTGATCATCGTAAGAGTTATCTAGGACATCAAGAAAAGAGGGGTGTCTATTAATATCTGCAACAACTCTGTTAGCATAATTTAAAAATCTTTCGCCTTCTAAATTTTTTAAAACAGTTGGACTTGATTCACCCATTTCCCTTAATGCATCATCAATTAATTCTGATAATGTAGAAAATTGACCTGTACCAGATCCGCCTGAGTTATAGCTAACCATTACTTACCTCTAATTCTACAATTTTTCCTTGTCTGAAAAAGACATGTCTTCTTAGACAATCTGCTTCTTTCTTGCCTATGGCAGCTTTACCATCTTGAAATTGAATTTTATAAGGACCCGCATCAACGATAACACTTGTTCTAGCGGGAAAGGAAAAAATGCTTAATTCTTTATTTTGTTTAGCCTCGGCAGCAAGGTCTTGCATACGAGGATTATCTTTAATTGTTTGAACTTTTCCATTCACAATAATAGCATCTTCATCACAAAAGATATGAGATCTTCTATAGAGATGATGTTGTTTAATTTGTTCGGCTAATTTTAAATCAACTTCTAATTCACCACCGTGGAATGGATATACTTTTCCATCAACGGTAATTTCCATATTTGGTCTTTTAGCAAAAAATTTAATGGTTTTTTTGGGTGTCAATCTTATCTCCTGTAAGTTTAAAGAGAACCACCATAAAAGATGGTTCTCTAAAGCACATAGATAATTCTATGTTAATGAAAACCAACCAGTGATGATAGCATGTGTCTTTTCTTGAAGAATTTCTAAACCTGCTTCTGTTAGATATTCGTCTGTGACACCATCAACACCGTTGCCCTGACGATCTTTCAACAATTGAGTATCGTCAACGTATCTATATCTTAAATCCTTAGTATCTAAGATAATTGCATCGTACTGAGCACCTGGGATCTGTCTGAACATTGGATGAGTTTTAACTTGTAATGTACCTGCAAAAGTATTGTAAGTAGTAAAGTTAACACCGTATGAATCACCAGTTCCAGTGCTGTTGATTTGATATCTTGACTTAGCTAGTGTCTGTAGGTGCTCTGCAACCTTCCATCCACATAACATTAACTTTTCAGATGAACCGAAAGCAAATGCTTTTTCTGCCAAGAAAGTATCAAACTCAGCTTCTGTTAAACGGTTAGCGTTAGAGTTAGCAGCCGCATCTTCTACGTTAGTAGTAATAGAATTAAAGATACCATCAGTGTATCTTTCTGGCATACCTGCGGAACCTGCTACGATGTCCTTTTTACCGAACAACATTGCTCTTTCCATTCCTACCATATGCTCTTTTAAAGCATCACGAGACTTCTCTAAATACTGATCTCCAGTTCTGAAGTTAGTATGCATAGCAGTTCTTGTGATTGAATATGGTGTTCTGAAAATTTGGCAAAAGTTCTCGGTGCTTGATGCATCGTAACTTACTGCTGTTGGAGTGTCACCACCTTCAGCATTACCATTTCCGACCATGAACCATGTGTCGTTAGCTGCAATAGCTACACCTGTTCCACTGTTACCAACACCTCTTGTTACTGTAAAAGTTGTTGCAGTTGGTGTTGCAGTAATCTTAGCAACTTCACCTGTTCGGTAGTTCCTAATTAACATTCCAACACGGAAGAATGCAGCATCTGCGGCAGCAGTTGCGGTTAAAGTTGTAGCTGAAGTACCTGATACAGCACCTGAGTGAGTAAAGGTAAAGCTAGGTAGATCCTTCCTAAAGTTATGGAATTCTGGATCGTCTGTTGCTTCTGATGGAAGCATTGAGAGAATAGCCGTAAGCGGAGCCGAACCATTCGGCTCTAACATTAGGTATTTCTCTCTATAGTTTTCGGGGCGATGATCGGCTGCAAATGAACCTGTTCCCCTCATACCAAGAGTAGTCATAGTAATCACCTCATTAGGTTAGAGTTAAATATAGTTCGTCTGTTCGACTGCTCCTCGGGTTGTATGTAAATAAACTTAGTTTCCCGTTTGGTCTTTAGTTCAAATACTGCCGTCTGGTAGGCATTCATAATTAGACATATTTAAAATACATCAGACACAGACATAAATCAACATTATTGTCTATGTCTAATTAATTTTTTTTATAATAAATCTAACATCTGGTTACTAAAACTTTGTTGAGGCTCTTTACCAATAGGTACATCGGAACCTCTTGAAGCTACAGTCTCACCACCTGCACGAGAAATATTTTTCTCAACATTCATTTTCATTGCAGTTTGTTCAGCAACACTTTTGTTACCTGTAGTGATTGCATGGTAATCTCTTATGGCTTTGTCCATTGCTGCGGGATTGTTTCCGATGGCAGCTTTATAATTACCAAAAGTTTGATCTTGCATATCAACCCAAGATATAAAGTCATTGAAGTCTGCTTCTGTATCAATACCTAGTTCTTGAGCAGTTGCTGCGGCTTGTGAATCAACTAAAGTCTGATTAGCTCTCGTTGCACTTAATTCCTGTGCAGCTTTAAAACTATTCACATCTTCCATGAGAGTAGGGAGTATAGTTGCAGCCTCTTCAACAGCTTTAGAATACTTAAACATATTCTGCATAGCCATGAATGCATCATCAGTTGGTTGTAATCCATTCTCTTCAAAAAATGCTTTCGCTCTAGTTGATGCATCTTCATCAGACATTACATTTTTAGCAAGAACTCTAGGATCATTAGTTAATTCAGCAGGTGTTTCTTTTGGTTCTGCTGTCTTAGTTGTATCCTGATTAGAGTTATTCATAGCATTTAACATACTCTGACCAATCATATTAGCTAATTGATTAGGGTCTGTAACACCTGTCTGCTCACTAATTCTTCGTGATAGTTCCATAAGAGGACCATACTTACTCTCAACGGATTTAAATTGTTGGAGCATAGTTACTGCTTTGTCCTCGGGGATAGCTTCTTCCTCACCACGATATTTTATAGTAATAGTTCTTGATATAGGATCTGCTTCTGCGGTTGGAGTATCTTGTACATTAGCATCACCAACTTCAATATCACCCCGTGGATCAGGATTATTTGTTACTTCAAAATCAAAATCAGCGGGCATTCTATCATTCTTTTTTAATCTAGATGCTGCATCAAAGCCTGATTTATCTGGATTAGCTTCTGCATCTGTAGGTGGAGTAGGTGCATTAGCAGGTGGATTTATAGCTTGGTTTGGATCTGTTATTGCCCCAGATCCTGGGTTTTTCATAGCAGTTACGTCTGCTTCACTTGGATTAATCGCCATCTTTATTGAGCCTTTCTAGTTCCTCTTCCGCTTGAGCATCTCCCACCATTTTTGTAGGAAGATCAAGCACAGTGCGGAATGCCGACATTAATGCCGCACAAACTCGTAATTGATCTGCATCAGCAGTTGCATTACTTATTAATGCGGTTTCCACCCTATTAAATTCTGCCAGAATTCTTTCTTGATATTTTTGCCAAAAATAATTGTCTTTTAATTTCTCAAAACCTTTAGACAACTCTGTACTTTTAAGTTGTTTAGCCAATCTTTTACCTCAGTCTATTGTAAATACCTTATGAACATCATCTAAATCAGCCAAGGGGGTTTTGGTTCGCCAAGCTCGCCATTTGCTCTGGACCCATCTCTGTGGGTTGACCAACTTCCTGTACCGCCTGTGACATAGGCACGATGTTCCCCGCCTGTAATTGTTGTTGTATCTGTTCATCAGGAACAACCTCGCTCGGACTCTTTTTCCAATTTTCTACATCCTCAAAACCAAAACTTTCAATTAATCTTTCTACGAATTTATCCATATCCCAAGATTGACCTAGACCTGTCTCAGCTAAAGTTCGTATAGCTTTGGTTATGTTCTCGGAGTTTTCTTCGGGTGAGGTGGGTAAAGTGCCGTCAACTACAACATAATCAAAATCACCCATGATTTCTGATCTATTGTATCTAACATCCCCACTAGGATTCTCTGCGGATACTTCTTCGGGTAAGGTGACCATACCACCATCTACCTCAAAGAATTGTAAATTGGCTATCATCTGTCTTACTAAAGGTCTTATAGTTGTTGATGAAAGTAATCTAGCTTGCATTCCCAATCTCTGTTGACCTAGAGATGTAAGTCTAGCTATTTCGGTAGCTGTTCTCTGTGTCTCAGATTGTATTCCTTGAGCAGTGTCACTAGCTGCTGCAAGTCTTTGCATTAATTGTCCAGTAGTATCTAAATCACTGAAATAATTTCTAGTGGCATCAGGTACTGTTAAAGGAAGTATGGCATCAGATGGATTAGCACCTGGAAGAGTTCTGACAAGTCTAGCTGCATTTGGATCTAATATATCTCTTATATTAACTCTATTAGGATCAACAACTAATCTGTTCTGTACAATACTCTGTACATTTTCAACTCTAGTACGAAGTAACCAATCTTGGTACCTCTGTAAAGGCATCATCAAGTCATAGAGTGAGGATGAAAAAGTTTTATGTGCATCATACTGCCCCTCTCCGTGGATAAGCGGTATATCTTGATGCGGATATGGCGATGGATCAAACTGTATAACGACACTTTCATCTGCCACCACAATACGATAAAGACCGAACGGTGCGGATATGCCCAAACGATTTGGGTCCATAAAAACATAAAGAGTGTTAAGTACATGAGCGTGACCAAGTCCGAAGTGATTTTTATAGTCGCTAGTATAACTCCCAGAAAGGGTTTGGTCTATGCTCTGATCACGAATAGTGTCTTTCAAAAATTGATTGGAATTCCACGAAACATTAGGTCTTGTGTTCTCTAATCTATCTAAATTTTGATAGTGTCCACGTCTATATAAAGCAGTTAAACTTGCCCACGTTCTGTATCCAACAAAGTCTGCTTCGTGTCTATTTTGAGCAGTAACTCTAGGATCTGGGAAATATGCCCAAGGGTCTATGTTTACTGGTGAGTTACCATCCTTACCATAGAAGTTAGCAACTGGAGCCATTCCATATCTATTGTTATCTAGAAAGATCTGATAGAGCTTTTGCTCATATCCGACTTTTCTCATATTGTGATGTAGTCTTCTTTCTAAAAGTCTGGCGGCTCTTCTATCAGACTCCATACTAGTCCTTTCAATTCTGAAAGGGGGAGCACCACCAAATATGGCTAAGTTATAAGTACAAATAGTATCAGATATAGATCGACTGTAAGGTGTCTTGATCTGATCAATTAGCCTATATTTTTTAGAGTTACGAGAGTTAGTGCTATTATTACTCCCTGCGGAAGCTGTTCTAGCAGATCTAACATCATCAACAACTCTGCTTGGAACGTAAATATCATGAGTTACCTCTGCATCTGACCAGTAGTCATATCTCTTAGATATACGGTCATAGCTTAAATCAAAGTGTGAATGTACAAAGTCTACGATTTTCTTTTCTGTATCTTTATCCAAATTTTGTGCAGCGTTTTCAGAGTTGTCCAGTGCACGAGCAACTTGATCCACTCCCACTTGCACTTCTGCTCTAACCACTTCCATGCGGTCTCTAATAGATCCCATATCTGGCTTAGTAGACTCAGGGTCTTCTGCATCAGATAATCTACTATATTCTTCAACCACCTGTATATCGTTAACAATATCTCTCTTAACGTCATCTCTAGCATTCTTAATAGCCTCCATAGGGTTAACCTGTGGACCCATTACATCGGGACCAACAATCTCATTCATTCTTTCCCCCGCAGCATTGTCAGCTATTTTGTCTGTGTTATAGACTATTGAATCTAAACCTGATTGATCGCCTCGTTTATCTGCCATGTTAATCCTTATGTTTTCTTTCTACGAGGTGCAAAATGAATTGCATCACTCTTTTCCATAATAATGCAACCATTCTTCATGTTGCCTTTGGTTTTAACTACTGGTCTCTTTGCTTTCTTGATGTTTATGTTTTTAGGCTGCATTATATCTATCCATAACTGTATTATACCCCAAGACATAGACATAAATCTACACTATATTCTAACAAAAAGCTAGTAAGAGTTTTCTAATTCTCCTATTCCTCGTACATTATCAAGGTCTATATTATTAATTGTTGCGTTCATCATTAACGGCATAGAAGAAGCTGCAAGGAATAATGCGGTTACTGCATCATCATGAAAACCTCTAGGAGCTTCATATCTTATTCTTCCTGTTGATGTGATACTATAAGAGTAAGCCTCTAACTCTCTCCATAGATGAGTAGTGTCATGGCTTGGATCTGCAATTGTTCCTGGTTGAGGTATTCTTAAAACACCTTCCTCTATTAAAAGCATCAGGTTCTGAACCATTTGTGCTTTCTTTTCATTAGTAAATTTTACTGGCTCAATCGCTAAACCCTTACTGGATAGATTTTCAAAGATAGGATCACCAACACCTGTGGCATCCATAATAACTTTACCACGAAACCTTGAGCAAAAATATTCTATACGTTGACTTATGATTGACCAATCAAGTTGATTAAACCTATCAAACCCAATTACGTTATTACTTGAATCCAAAGCTACCAAACAAGTGAAGTCAGTGTGCTTGGCTAAGTCAATACCTACACGACATCCATCAGCTTGTGGTAATAAAGTAGTGTTCTCACTTCGAGCCATCATTTGATCTAAGCCACGGAAGACTGCACCTCCTGTATCCATAAACTCAGCCATGAATTCCTGTTTAAACATATCAGAAGGTAATTCATCACGAAGTCTATCTAGTTCCTCATCACTGATAAAAGGGTTAGTCTTGGTTGGAAACCTGTAAGTCTTCCAAGGATTAGGTGTTCCATTCTCTAATTCTTTGTCTAAACCCCTAAGATAAAATTTATGAAAAGCATTTTTACCCTTTGGGGTCCCCATTATCCATGCCCAACCTGTTCTATCTAATAACATCGCAGCAATAGGACCAGACCAAAGCTCATCTAGATCAGAAATAAAACCTGCCTCATTCAATATTACTCCATCATACTGACCACCACGAAGGTTATCTGGTTGATCGGCTGAAAAAAATGTAATTCTGTCTCCATTTATTAAACGAACTTCCATAGGAGGTGTCTCAATACACTTCTCCACTAAACCACCACTCTCCGCAAAAGCTCTAAACACTCTAAAACTTTCTTTCCCTTGCGGGTTATAGACGGGATTTAACCATGCATATAATTTTTTACCTCGAGGACTCTTGTGAGTTAAGCTATGAGATAAAATTTTTATAGCAGCCATGTGGTCCTTGCCCCATCTTCGACCACATACCAAAGTAATAAATCTGTGAGTGTCTTCTAATACTAGTTGTTGGGCATGATGTGCCTCAAAAGTAACATCAGTCATTTTTAGTTGGTCTCTTAAAAGATAAAGTATTTACTTTCTCGGCTCTTCCCTGAATAACACCATCAACGGGAGCAGATAAAGTATCAAAATCAACACTTGGTCCAGTTTGGTTTATAGTAATATTAACCTTTCCAGACTCCATTGGGTTCTGTTTGCCTTGCATACTAACGGGAGCTTGGTTAGGTAAGCCTTTTTGTAAAACCATTTTGAATAATTGTAGCTGACCATCTGTTAAAGCACGGTCTTCTGGTACCATAAGCTGCACAGTGCCATTATTTCCATAAACTCTCTCTGGTTGAGCGGTCATATAAGACACTAATTTGTCAGCCATATCGGGTAAATACTGATATATACGGTCAATAAACTGTCTTTGGTTTCCAAGAAAAGAGGGATGCTGCAATAACATATCTTCTTGTTCAACTTTTGCTAATTCATTCTCTAATTTAACGGCATTCTCTAACCGTTTGGGAACTTTACTAATTCTTCTTGCCACTCTTAGGTACTCCAGACATTCCAGACACCCCCCAATTTTATAATATAATAAAAAAAAATAAAAAATTTGTAAAGTTAATACTCAAAAACTAAGGGAGTAGGTTCCCCCCGCACACGCATTTGCGATGGAACCATCTCGGGGGTCGGTTTTTACAGGGGGTAGGGTGTCAATTTTTTTATTTGTAAATTTAAGCGAGGGGCATGGCAAATAGGACTAGCTATCCTATGTGTGACAGGCGATATCCCATAGTCAGCAACGATTACAGCGTGGTTGTGCTGTAGCTGTGGCAAGTTTTGTGACATTTTTTGTGTCTGAATGTGTCTGCATGTCTGAATGTCTGACATTTTTTTTGTATTTTTTAATTTTTCAGCGTCAGCCTGAAATTTTTTTTAATGCTCTGACTTTGGCTATAACATTAGGTCTATAATGATCCATTGTGCAGATTTAGATTAAAAAGTTAATTAATTGCACAAATCTGCATTATATTCTCTTGACAATATTTGATTTTTCGAAGACACTCTACGAGTGATTGACAGACAGAGGAGAAATAAAGGTTTTTAAGGACTGACCGCCCAACCCGCAGAATGAGGTAACTGCTTTGATAACCTACTAATTAAAAAAGTTTAGTAAGTTTATGTATGATCCAAAAATTCTGACTATTAGCATGGGTAAATAGCTAACCATTTAGATTGAAAAGCTAAGACTGAGTTGGTGCAAAACACGATCCACTCCTAAGGTCTTTGATTGTTTTTAATCACTCCAAACAAATTAATTACAGGGCAGTTTTTTATTGCCCTGTAAAAAATTATACTGATAATCGAATGTGTTATTCGATCTGATGATCTCGAAAGAGTGAAATCAGTAACTGACAGACATGGAGTAGAGTAAATGCTTAAATTTACAAACGAGCAAAGGAGACAGGTTTTAGATCAGATTAGAGCAGAGTTAGTTCACAAACCTCACTTAAAGCCTGTTAAAGGTGTTCACTTACTAAATAAAGCTGAATGGATGCAATTATCTAAAGACCTTGGAATTGATCTTGATAGTATTGGAACAGTTGTTTCAAATACTGCACCGCAAATAAGAACATCTAAACCGCCCAAGGTTGTAGCTAATCCAATTGGACAGGCTAATCTGAATGTTTCAGATGTAGACAAACAGTTAAATAATATCATGGGTATGCCTTTGATGGATTTGAGAAATGAGATTAATGATCTTTTACTTTTCAAAAATAACCCGCCAATAACTGAAAAGATTGTTAAAGTATCTGATGGATCAGTTGCAGACACAGACTTTCCGCAGACAGACATTGTCCCAATTAACAAGATTAGGTCTGAAACAGGATCAAAACTTTTTGGCTTTAGATCATTCGCAGATAAAACTTTTGAGATATACAATGATCCAAGGTCTCCTGTAGTTGATGAGAATTATCAGCCACAGAAAGAGGTTTTAGAAATGTTTTTATCCTGTGCATGTCCCAAGGATGACAGAGATCCCGAAAACATATTTTTATATGGAAAGGCGGGAACAGGGAAAACATCTTTACCTAGGTGGTTTTCAGCTAAGACAGGTAGACAGTTCATAGCTATTACAGGGAATGATGATCTGACTGTTGATCAATTCTTTGGATCATTTGGTGCTAAGAATGGTTCAACTTATTGGCAAGATGGTCTACTGCTAAAAGCAGTTCAACAACCTTATACAGTTTTATTGATTGATGAGATCACTAGAATTAGAGCGGACATTTTATCTGCTTTGAACGGTTGTTTGCAAGATCGTGAATATACTATTCCCGAGACAGGTCAAAGAATACCTTTTGCCAAAGGTGTTGTTATTGTTGCCTGTGACAATACAAATGGACAGGGAGATCTCACAGGACAATTTGCGGGAGCAAAGCAAATGGATAGTTCATTACTTAATCGATTTGCAGTAACTCTTGAAGTCTCATATCCAAAACCGTCTATAGAAAGTAAAATTCTTCAGAATAAGACAGGTACAGGCTCTAGACTTTGTGACAAAATTGTTGAGTTTGTGAACCTATGTAGGGATGCAAATGATCGAGGAGATGCCCCCACACTTGCACCTAGTTTTAGAAATACTGTTTCATGGATCAATAGATTGATTGATGGAATAGATCCTAAAATTTCTTTAATGGCTTGTATGGGAAATTCTTTAGATCCCGCAGACAGGGAATATTTATCACAGTTGTTTAATACTCACATTGATCCTAAGATTTTAAAAATCTTGGTTGAAGATGGAGAGTTACCCGCTGAAGAAATACCTGTAGAAGAGAATAATCAATCTCGAGATACTGATGCAGACAATGATAAAGATGCAGACGAAGAGATGCCTTATTAATTTTCAAAATTGCCCCAATATTTTTTTTATTGGGGCAATTCCTTCCATCTGATGAGACCTTTTGCATGGTCGAAACATATTTTTTTATATGTCATGGTAGCATTTAAAATTGACAGACTGAGACCATACTAAACTAAACTAAAAAGGAGCATGTATATGCATAATATTATTGCACAAGAATTAGTCTCTGCGGTTGAACGTAATACACATTCAGCCTTGAGATATATTCCTAATCTTAAAGTAAAATCTTTAAAGATTAATTGGGGCGGTTATACCGCATCCACTTGGTGGAAATACACAGACGAAAACGAATTAAAATCAGAAATAAACTTTCCACCTATCAAAGCTAATGCAAAAATTACAAACTTTATGACTGAGGTTTATACAGGATTTGCATTACATGAAATTGGTCATAACATTTGTACTGACAAAAATGTTTGGGATGATGCTATTTCTATGGAGTATAAAGGTCATACAGGGATTACTAAAATGCTTAATGCTTTGGAAGACCCTAGACAAGAAAAAGAACTATTGTCTAAATGTCATTTTGAGGGGGCAAGAAATGTCCTTGAAAAGTTAACATCATGGGCAGTTAATGAAAGTGTAAAAAATGGTTTTGATCCAAGTAATCCAAATCAATTTTTATTTACTTTAAATACTTTAGCTTATATTGATTGGTGCGGATATAATGTGCCGTCAATAGGGTCTGCTGAAGATTTGCTAGTATCTAGCGGTAAACTTAGAAATGATCTTGAACAGGCTCTAATCAAGTTAAAAGCCTGTAAAAACACTCAAGACGTTTTAGATTTGTGTATTGAGTTGATGGATCAATATTCTAATCAGCAACAACCACAAAATGGAAAAGGTGTTGGTCAACAATCTGATGATCAATCTGATGATGATGACAATTCAGACAATTCAGACAATTCAGACAATTCAGATGATAAGTCTGATGATGCTGATAGTTCTGATGATGCTGATAGTTCTGATGATGCTGATAGTTCTGA